>Ga0080013_1000104_pt1 | contig 117570 bp, 145 predicted proteins | sample ETNvirenome_6_85_FD_69236 | JGI IMG/M metagenome (GOLD analysis project Ga0080013, IMG submission 69236) | Marine viral communities from the Pacific Ocean - ETNP_6_85 (SPADES assembly) (version 2) | ecosystem: Environmental > Aquatic > Marine > Oceanic | place: Pacific Ocean | collected...
TCTCAAGACCCCAGTAATCCTAATTATGATTCGGCTACACAACAAGCAGGTGAAGATAAGTTAAAAGATGTATTTGGGTGGAATGAGTTTTTTGCTGACGATGGTACACTCCTTGATTTTGAGCGAGATTCCGAAGGGGTATGGCGTGACACCCTAAATGTTGCAACTGAAGTTTTAAACACTGCAAACCCCGATAAGTACACTACGCTAGATGAAGTTAAGGCAGCGTTTGCCGATGCGGATACCGAATTAAATAACATACCGGGCGTGACTGATTTTACGCCTACAGACGATCAATTATTGCCTTACACTGGGGAAAACACTTTAGACCTAGATACTATACGTGATGTTGTCGATAACGCTACTTTCGGTACAGCCGACGCAAATCGTATCGCTGCCGAAGCTGGTTACACACTAGGTCCTGATGAGTTAGCCTCTTTTGTAGCAGGATTAGACGAAGGTGTGTCTTCCCCTGCCGATATAAACAGCGCGCTTATATCTCACATAGATAAACGACAGCTTACTTCCGACAAAGTAACCGAACTTTTGGGGGGTGTTCCCGCTACGCCAGAGCAAATAGCGGCACTAACGGGGCAAGGTGGGCCTACTTTCCAAGCAGACCAAACCAAAGTAATACAAGATTATCGTGGACTACGCGAAGTAACTACAGATGAGGTAATAGCTAAGTTTGCAGATCAGGGTTATATGCGCCCCGATGCCGAGACTGATCCTGAAGGTGCCGCTGCGTTTGATGCGGAAGTTGCTAAATACGTTGGGGTATCTGCGGACCCCCTAGAAGAAGATACATTCGGTAGAATTATAACCGATGTAGACCCCAGATATATTCTAGAGGGTGAAGCTAGGCAAGCCTACAAAGACTTAGGGATACTAGACCCGGTTTCAGCCGATATAGATAGGTTTGTTGGGGCAGGTGACGAATCTCAGTTACCCGCTGCGATAGAAAAATATCTACCTACAGCTTCATATAATCTTTTAACCAATACACTTGGGGTACCCGGACAAGATGTAACACAAGACGATATAGCTATAGTTGAAAGTCTTATTGCTGACCAAATGGCCGCTGATGCTGGAACTTATGCCCTAACTCCCAAACAATTGGGGTACGACGTAACAGGGGATAAGATAGTAGATCAAGCTGACCTAACTATGTTACAAGATGTTATGGCAGGTACTACTTCTAGAGCAGATATTGCCACTACAAGCCCATTCGCAGCTACAGGGATACAAGGTCAACTAGCCACACAAACGGCTGCACAAACGGCTGCACAAACGGCTGCACAAACGGCTGCACAAACGGCTGCACAAACGGCTGCACAAACGGCTGCACAAACGGCTACGCAAACAGCCGTACAAACAGCTATTGCTACGCAAACAGCGGCGGAAAATCAAAGACGGCAAGAAGCAGCGGACCAGCAGTTTATGGGTCAATTACTAGAAACAACACCGGTTAAAGTAGATACACCGGACCCGAAAAAAATAGAGTATGTATATGATCCGTTCGGTGATAGTATATTTGCTGGACCGCAGAGGAACCTTTATGAACAGGCTTCGCCTTATGGTACTTCGGGGGAGCCAAGACAAGCCGCGGCTGGTGGACTTATAGAAGATAAAACAGATACAATATTACGGGTATTAGAGGGTAGATAGATGGCGGAAAAAAAGGATAGTGCTGAAGACGTTGGTGGTTACAACACTGGAGATGACAGTGGTGATGACAGTGGTGGTATTAGTAATGCCCTTTTTAATAATCTTGCTAATTTAGGTGTAGCCAGCGCTGTTCAGTTTTTGGGGGGTAACGATCCACAGATTGAAAAAGCAGGGTACCAAGGAGGTATTCCTAAATACACATCTTCACGAGAAAGAGTTCCCTATACAGATGATCCATATCGACGCCCCGGTAGTAGTGGGCAACGATATTTTACTGATGTAGGGTTTTCCAGAACCCCTGAAGACCCATCTGTGCTCGCTGCACAAAATATACTTAACCCCGTAAGAGAAGATACACGGGCAGCGCGCCCCGCACTTGGTGGTATTTCTAATATTAATACGTTTGCTGATTTAAACAAACTTACCTCTCCACAGCTACAACAAGAAAAAAGCGGTATTGCCAACGAACTGCTCAGATTACGTGGTGAACAACGAAGTGAAGATGGTTGGTTACCCCCACCCCCCGATGCGATGGTTTCTCAAACTGCTCAATATTGGCGTAATAATAAAACGGGGGAGACATACATAACTAATTCAGGAGGATGGACACCCCCCAGTGATGATTGGGTGCCTGATACAACTTCTGGAATGGCTGCAGGAGGTATAGCCCAAGTAGACCCAAGATACTTTGCCGGGTCTAGTGATGGTATGGCTGATTCAGTACCTGCTAGTATAGATGGACAACAGGAAGCTAGATTAAGTGATGGCGAATTTGTAATGCCCGCAGATATTGTAAGTCATCTTGGTAATGGAAACTCTAATGCCGGTGCAAATGTTTTATACAACATGATGGATCGTGTACGTCAGGCCCGCACGGGTACAGAACAACAGGGACGACAGATAAACCCTAACAAAATGTTACCTGTTTAGGAATATAGATATGGCAACTACTACTCCTACTACCCCTCTTCCCTCGGCTACAAGTACAGCGCCTACAAGTATTGTAGGAAAAAATACTGGTCAGGAATCTGCTCTATCTACTTGGGTAGGTCCTTATGTTACCAATATGTTGGGGCGTGCCGAAGCCTTAGCAGATCAACCTTATGAAGCCTATACAGGGCAATTAACGGCTGGGGAAGCCGCGCCTCAAACACAAGCATTTCAAGGGATTGCTAATCTTGCTGTACCTACTAGTGAGATGGGGGCATTTACCCCAACTGAATTTACTTCGGAAGAAGCTGCAAGAAGGATAAACCCTTTTATTGATACTGCCTTAGACCCGCAAATAGCTGATATGCGGCGGCAATCGGAAATCCAACGTATACAAGAGGTTGGAAGATTAGGCCAAGCCGGTGCCTATGGTGGTGGACGGCAAGCTGTTATGGAAGCCGAACGAAATAGGGGGCTACTAGATCGTATAGCACGTACGCGAGGCCAAGCTCAATTACAGGCGTATGAAGATGCGCGTAAACAATTTAATCTAGAACAGGATAGAGAGCGACAGGCTCAAGAATTAATTAATCGATTTGGATTAGATGCGCTTACCAAACAAGCGACGTTAGGCCAACAACAACGGACTATTGAAACTGAAGGTATAGCTGCGGATAGAGCACAATTTGAGAAGGAGCGCGAATATCCCTATAAAATGGAGCAGTGGAAAAGTTCTCTTTTGCAGGGACTACCACTAGAGACACAGAGTTACACTTATGCCCAACCCAGTGCTTTAGCCAATATTATGAGTGGAACGTCCGGGGTTGGTAGTCTGGTTAACCAACTTATGGGTGGTGGCAGTGGTGGTAGTGGTGGTAGTGGTGGAATTATGGGCCTTGTTAACAGTATTTTTGGGGATTAGGGAATTATATTATGAGTTATACAGGCGGTATAGATAGTCAGCTTCGGAATTTAGTAGACGCTAATTATGGTAATCCTAATGCGTTAATACAAGAGCAAAAACTAAACCCGGATACCCTAAAATTATTAGCTATAGAAAAGTTAAACCGAGATGTAAGACAGAGAGAGCAAGAACTTCAAGCGTCTATGCCGAATCAACAAGGTACTATTGCAGATCAACGTATGGCCGAGGCTTTAGAGAATACTAAAAAAGAAATACAGGGGGGGATCAAAGATGTTGCTGCACGGGTAGGTGCTACAAATAACCAAGAAGCACAGCGACAGCAGCAAAACATGCAAAGGGTAGCTCAACAGGGCGTTGCTACCCAACCCGCACCGAATATGGCGCGTATGGCCGGTGGTGGTATTGTTGCTTTTGCAGATGGCTCTCTAGTTAACGCACAAAACTTAACAGAAGAACAAATACAATTTCTTAGAAGTAAGGGACTAAACGATGCACAAATAGCAAGTATGACTCCTGATAAGTTACGCGCTGCTATGTCTGCTGTTCCTAGTAGCTCTTCCGGCCTTCTTAATAAGATACGAAAAGGTGTTGGTTTTAAGGTTCCTCCTAGACGCCCAGCGGGATATGGGTACAACCCTTTAGATTACGCACCAGAGCTTGGGGGTGTGCCCGAAGGCTATGAAGAAAAGATAAGAAGAAGGAATGAACTTCAAGCAAACAATCCAATAAGAAAAAACATCGCTTTTCAGCGTCGGGAATTTACGCCTTCGCCTGCAGGGCAGCAGGCACTGCCGCTAGCTGCAGAAGATATTGGGCCATTAGGTCCAGAAGATTTTTGGGGGGATATAGCTGAAGCGGATCAAAAAAAAGCTATAGACCAGAAGCAAGCTATTGTGGGGACGCTGAGCCCTGCTATGGGGACGCTGAACCCTGCGGTGGGGGGTGCTGCCAAACCAAACGCGGGTATACCGGCCGCGATACCTATCCCAAATATAGCTTCGGTGGGGCCAGCTACAGCAGGGGTTGGATCATTATTACAAGACGCCCAAGGAGCAGAAACTGCGCGAAGAGATGCTGTAGATTGGGCTGGAGGAGTATTAAATAGAGAAGGACATGCTGCTCAACGCGCCGATATGTTACGTAGGCTGCAAGAAGACAATCGTGTTTCTGGAGAAGAGCGCGAATACTGGGCATTAAACGATATGCTTGCCCGAGCCGGGGGACAGGGGGCATTATCTAATATAGCAAGAGGCGCTGCCGATATGCGTACCGCGGCGCGTAGAGAAGATAAAGCTGATTTAGCTAGAGAATTAGGTCTAGAAGAAAAAGGTATTAAGGGTGATGTGGATATTGCTACAGCCCAAGTTATAGCGGGCACGGCTGCGTCTAAAGCGGCGTTGGAGAAAGCGGCTCGAGATACCCTTAATGATATTAGGCGACAGCAAAAAAATGCTACTTCTGCTTCAGCAAGGCAAAAACTATTTGTAAATGTAACTAAGGCTATAGCGGAACTAAAACAAAAAAATTCCGCGGATGTCGAAGAAAGAATTTCGGGGGACGTTAGTATGCTTCCGATACGCCAAGCAGCTAGGGAGGGAGACCCAAAAGCTATAGCTCAAGTAGAAGCGTTTAAAAAGAAAGCCCGAGAAGAAGCGTATACAGAAGTTAGCAATACACTAAATGAGTTAGAACGACTACGAGCAGCACTAAGTAGGCAAATTGGTGGGTGGGGTAGTAGCGTTAAACCTGTAAGTCCTCCTGCAAAGCAACAAGCAGAACACAGTTAATAGGGGCTAGTATTAATGCCTACATATTCAGCCGTAGCTTCTGATGGTGCGAGATACGAAATTGAGGGTCCTCCAGGGGCTACTCAGGAAGAAGTATTAGCCGCTATAGAAGACGTTATTTCTTTTGAGTCAGATATCGAAGAAAAACGTGCTGAGTATTTAGCCTATTTACGTAACCGAGAAGAAATACAGCCAGAACCTGAAGATGAGAGTCTATTTCTTACTAATATTGGGAGGGGTATTGACCAACTCCAAGAAGCGTATGGCTCTGCTTTAGAAGGTGTAGGTGATGTTACTGGGCTTGAAGGGCTAGAACAATACGGGGCTGATGTATTAGAAGAAAATAGGCGGCAGCTAGAAGAAACTGCCGCCGCTGCGCGTAGCACAAAAGACATTGAAGGCTTAGGTAGTTTTGTTACGGAATATGTTCCAGCAACTTTTGGAGCACAAATCCCCCAACTAGGTAGTACACTAGCTGGCTCTGCCGCGGGCGCTGCTATTGGTTCTATTGTACCAATTATCGGTACGGGTGCTGGGGCTATAGCAGGCGGTATTGCTGCTAATTTACCTTACTTCTTTGGTGCTAATCGTGAGGCCCAAAAAGAAGAAATTGAAAAAGGAAATCGGTTAGAAGTAAGTAATAGCGCCGCAGCACTTACAGCAATACCACAGTCAGTTCTTGACTTTATAGCTGATAGATTTCTTATTTCTGGATTTACTGGAAAAGCCCTTACTGGTGGTGGCATATTTACTAGGGCTGCTACAGGTGTTGGTAAAGGTATAGTTGCAGAGGTACCTACAGAAATTGGCCAACAGGTATTAGAACGGGTTCAAGCAGGGCAAGAGCTTACTAGTGACGAAGCACTAGATGAATATTTTGAAGTTGCAGTAGCGGCAGGTCTTATCGGTGGCACAGTACGCGGTACAGGTGAGGTACTTGGGGGGCGTCGTAGACCTTCAACTACTACACCTACCGAACCCGCTAAACCTGTTGAACCTACACAAGGTGAGTTGTTTTCTCCTGATGCCGATTTAGGTATTACACCACCTTCAGAGCGCGAGATCGTAGCTAGCGTCCTTGAACAAACAAACAGAGAGCAAGGTGAGCTGTTCCCCCGTTATGCGGGTGAGCTAGAAAGCCGTGCTGTGGATTTAGGGCGTGCGCCTGTCGAAGACACTCAACTTGATTTATTTGGACCCGCTGGTTCTCCTGAAGTAGGTCGGCGTCTTGCAGAGTTAGAGCGGCGTAGGGAACCAACACAAGAAGAATTGCCGTTTGAATCTGTACCCGGTGCTGAAGCTGAACAAGCAGCACAAGCTGCTGCTAGGGAACGAGCCGCATTACGCGCTGTTGAACGTGGTGATGAAGCCGCATTTGAGCAGCCTGATTTATTTGCACTACAACAAGAACAAGAAGATCGTAGGCTTGGTACTCCCCGTTGGCCCGCGGATCAGTTTATGGATGTACAGGAAGAAGCAGAAGTAGCTCCTGTTCCTGAAGCTGAACAGCTTGATATCGAAGATGCTATTGCCGCTCGCCAACAAGGAGATACCGAAACTGCCCAACTAGAAGAAATGGTAGCGGCAGACGAAACACTTCGTGCCGAATCAGATTTAGAGACTATCGGGGGGCAGCTTGATACCCAACAACAGCAGGAAACTGCTGCAAAACGGGGTGCCATACTAGATTCGGTGCTGACAGACTTACGTGATCCTAATCCAGAAATAGCACGGGGGCGTTTTATTTCCGCGTTAAGAGACGAGGGTATTACTAAGACGGCTCCAACTGGGCCAGAACTACGAGCAATAAATAGGGCTACTGATGTTGTAGCTGCTACCCGTGCTGAAGATGCTGCTCTTGCTAAACCTATTAAGCCTCGTCAACAATACCAAATGCGGCTAAACGAAAAAGGAGAACGACTACGCGCGCCCCAAACTGATTTACGAGAATTAGAAGAAGTACGAGGTCCAGATGCTAGACAACCAGCACCTAGAGAAATTGCTAGGGGCGCAGTATCTGTGGCTCCAAGAACTGACGACGGAACAAGTGGAGCACGCGTTCAGGATATTGTCGAAGGGACCTCCGCTCCTGTACCCGGAGATACCGAAGGAACTCCGGCACTTGATCCCGCACCAGTGGTGGGCGTTGAGCCTGATACTGGAACACCTGATGTTAGAGAAGGAAGAGAACAAGCTCAATTAGAACCGCCTATTACGGAAGATTTAGGTGTTGCTCCAGAGAGTGCGTTTATTAACGAAGATGTTGACGCCGAGCTTTCTACAATTGGCGAGCAGTTAGAAATAGATTTTGATACTGCTATCACTCCTATCACTCCTGTCGAACCACGCGCTGCTTCTGCAAAGACACGAAAAAAACCACAAAGGCGCGCTGCTTCCGCAAAGACAGAAGAAACACCAAAACCAAAAACAGGAAAATCATTAAGACAAAAAAGAGTGGCACAAGAAGCTGCTGCTAGAAAAGTCCAAGGGGTTACTATAACCGAGTTCCCGCCGTCCGTACAAAAGGCAGAAAACGCTGTTGCCGAAGCACGGGACGCTACAGGTGAACAAGAAATAGAAGGTCAGATATTCCATACCCCCGAACAGCTAAGGGCTTGGGGATTACCGCCGGGTCCTCTGGCTACGCGACTAAGTGAACCCTTTACTCCTGTCACAGAAGAAAGTCAGGCGCAGGAAACCGCTCAAAAAAGACGTACGAAAGGGCAGAATAGGGAGATAAAAGAGTTTACCAAGGCATGGGATGAGACTGCTTCTAATAATTTGAAGGTATTTGTGTCTGCTACGGATGTAAGAAGTTACATACACGAACGTTTACAGCGTGCCTTGCGGAATAACCCAGACCCATTAACCGAAGAAGATATCCGCAAAGTACGGGAGTTATTAGGTCAGACTAAAACCAAGGGAGGTAAACCTAGGTTGTTTTTTAGTAGGCAACCCGACCCTGTAAACGGTTTAGTAGAGATAGCTTATGCCCTGACCGGAGGTAGAACAGCCAACCTAAAAGGTATGACTGACATACAGAAAGAATATTTTGGGGGGATGAACGCGGTTAGTGGTGAATCAGCCTTAGCGTGGGTTAAGAATAACTTGTCTGAGGGCGCACACAGTTGGGCTCTATCTTATAGGGCGGACCTAGGACAGCGTCCTAACGTAGAAAAAGCTAAACGAGGGGGCACTAAAAAATACCTAGCTGCCGATGCAGTAGCCGCTGTAGATGTAGATGCCCACCCGATGGTAGGTGTGTCGCTTATACAAGGGGATATTAAGAATGCGCTACGTATAATCGCAGCTACTACGGGTAACAAACGGCTTGCCAACGTCGCTAGACGGTTAGGCGATAAACTGGGCGATACCAAGGTAGAGGTAGTCGAGAACCTTACGGACGAGCTTGGCGTGCCTATGGCTGGGCATTTTGATCCCAAGACGAACACCATAAGGCTCGACGCTAAAACTGGTATCAACACGCACACCGTATTACATGAGACGACGCACGCGCTGACTTCCGCCACGCTTGCAAACAAGTCTCACACTGTTACCAAGAAGCTAGAAAAACTATTCAACGATATTCAAGATTCTCTTGGAGATGTGTACGGCGCGCGTAATGTAGACGAGTTCGTATCGGAAGCATTCGGTAATGTCGAATTCCAACAATTCCTCGCAGGCATAAACCCTAAGGGTGGACCCATAAGCGCCCTGCAACGGTTCGCTAACATCGTAACTAATTTTGTACGTAGTATTCTGGGTATGAATACGAAGCCGTTAAAATCGGATTCGGTGTTGGATAGAACTGACCAACTTGTAAATTCTATACTGGCCCCGGCTCCGCAGCATCGTGACGCTGGCATTCTATATATGAATTCTGACCCTGCATCAGTTGCGGGTATTATGAAGAACCTAGGTAACTTCTCTAAGGGTTTCCCTAAACTTACGAAGGGATACCGAAAAGACTTTGTAGACGCTGTAAAGCAATCGATTATAAGCGACAAAGCCAAAGAAACATTGGGGTATATATCCCCCATGCAAGCCCTAGCCGATATGGCGGGAGGGTTCGGTTTACGATCAGCGCAAAAACTGCATGACGCTATACAACTAATGAATGGTTCACAGGGTATGTCTGATACGCATCTGGATGCTGCCGCTGATCGGTTAACCAATTGGCTTAAAGGAAAACCTGACGCCACTAAGAAAGCCTTTAACAACCTCGTATACCGAAGCACCACCCAGCAGGTAGACCCGTATGCGCTTGAGGAAAAATATGAAAACAACGCCGATAAGTTAGCGGTGTGGAAAGACATGCGGAAAGATGTCAAGACTATAGATACGGGTGGTAAAGAAATATACACGTTATTGCGGAATACGTACGCTAGGCAAGCAAAACAACTTCAAGAAGTTTTAACCGATGCTATTGATAATGTTAAGGATGCTGATGGTAACAATATAAGTGAGGATGCTAAGAAAGAACTTAAAAAGACTGTGTTCGATAAGATATTTGAGAAGAACCGTATTGAACCGTACTTCCCCCTTACCCGTGAAGGTGATTACTGGTTATCATTTACCGGGAAGGACCCCAACACCGGTAAACCCGAAACCGTGTACATGGCGTTCAAGAGTGGTGGAGAGCGAAACGCATTTATAAAGAATATTGAGGGAGACCCTGACGTTGTTAAAGGTACTATAAATCAATACTCTAACCCTAGAGAAATGACTAAGGGTGGAGGAAAAGTATCTGATACGTTTGTAGCAGAAACCCTACAGTTATTAGGTAATGCCAAGGTTGCAGAAGACGTGCAACAAGAGTTTCTGCAAATTTTCTTACACACCATGCCTGAATCTTCATTCGCCAAACAACTTATCAGCCGCGGTAGGGAAGGCCAAGGTGAACTGGGGCATATAGAAGACGCTGAACTGGCGTTCCGACAAAGGGCATATGATATGGGCGCACAGATAGCCCGTATGAAGCATACTAGAGAAATAAACGACATTATGTCGGACCTGAAGAAAGAGTACGAAACAGAACAAAAGGGCAAGAACGGCCCAGATAAAAGGTCTGCTAGGATATTCTACGAAGAACTACAGCTACGTGCTTCCTTTGCTAAATCCCCACCTAGAGACGCAGCGAACAGATTAGCAGCACAGGCTAACCGCGTTGCTTTTATAGGCACGATTGGTTTCAACGTGTCATCTGCACTGGTCAATATGTCACAAATACCCTTGATGATGTACCCCATCTTGATAGGTAAATACGGTATAGGTCCAGCTACAGAAATCTTAGGTAGTTCTATGGGGCTTATAAAAAATAGTGGGATGACACGGAAAATAACTCCCCTAGGAGAAGATAAATCCGTACAGGTTGGGGGTATGCCGTCTATAGATAACTATTTTGAACTGCGTGGGGATGGTAGCTTTAGGATACGGGAAGAAAAACTTAAAGGGTTAAGTAAAGATAAAATTAAAGAGATACGTGACCTACAAACTCTCGTAGAGAAGGCGTCGGCCCAAGGGCAGCTCAACCGCTCGTTGTTCTATGATACTCTGGGTGTCGAAATGTCTGGGCGCGCCAAAAGTAAATGGGATATGACGAACGCCTATTCTGCTTTTATGTTCCATCAGGTAGAGCGTTTCAACCGGCAGGTTGCTATGACCACGGTTTATAAGCTGGAATTGGACCGTTTAAGAGCTAAAGACCCGAAGAAAACTACTGAAGCGGAACGGGGCATGTCCGATGCCCAGATGCAGGAAGCCGCCTCTACAGAGGCTATATACCGATCACAGGAGATGAATGGTGGTGCATTCTTAGCCACAGCCCCCCGTATAGCCCAAACCCATATTGGGCGTGTAGCCTCGATGTATAAGACTTTCGGCGTGCAGATGTACTACACGATACTGAAAACGGGTAAGATAGCTTTCAAAGACGCAGATCCGATTGTGAGACGTACCGCACAGAAACAACTAGTAGGTATATTAGGAATGTCCGTCTTATTGTCTGGAGTACAGGGTATACCCATGTTCGGGGCGTTCCTCTTAGTTGCAAATATGTTCTTGGATGACGATGAAGAAGATGCCGAAACCATTGTGCGTCAATATATCGGTGAAGGTTGGTATAAGGGCGCATTCAACGCAACACTTGGTGTAGATGTAGCCAATCGTATCGGGCTTGGTAACTTAATATTTAGGTTGAACCCATATGCTCAAAACCAATCCGCGGCAGATATAGCTATGCAGGCTGTTGGTGGACCCGCGTGGAGTGTGGGTTCGCAGTTCGCACGGGGTGTAAAGGATATGATGAATGGTGAGTTACAGCGTGGGATAGAGAATACGCTACCTGCAGCCTTCCGTAATATAGCAAAAACGTACAGATATTCTGGTTTGGACGCAGGCGGTATCCATACCCGAAAAGGTAACCCCATATATGACGATGTTACTACGGGCGAATTACTATTCCAGTTCTTTGGTTTTGCCCCTACAGGTTACACATTGCAATCGGATATAAACCGGAGCAAAAAAGAAATTGAACGCGGCACTGCCAAGAGACGCAAAAGGGCGTTAGATGATTTTCACATGGCTCTTGCTATGGGCGACGGTAGTGATGTGGAGTCAGCGTTTAAAGATGTTATTTCTTACAACAAAAAACATCCTAGTTGGGCTATCGCAGGTTCTACCATACAGAAGTCTATGGCTATGAGGTTTAAAACCGCCGCTAAAATGCACAATGGTGTGACCATCAACCCAAGTCTAAGCGCCGACTTACTGGCGCATAGTAATGATTTCTGGGGAGAGAGCGGTATGAACCTAGCGAAGTTCCTAGATTTGGATTTGGACTTCTAATAAAAAATCGCCGTAAAAACACGGCGAATTAACGGCGAATTTAGGCGGCGAATTTCCGTAGCTATATACTCAACACCATAAAAAATCCCCCCGCGGTTATTGGCGTTACCACGAGGGGAAGATGGGTGTAGCAGTACAAACCACTACAAAAGGAGAACCGACAGTCAGGGAGGGTGACTGTCACTAATTATACTATCACACGGTTCTCCAAATGCGAATACCTAAAATGCTATTTTCTACCACAACCTGCCCTTCCGTTTTATAACCTTTTTCTAAGGTTATAGCAGCCGCTTGCTTCATAGCTTCGTCAGTATTTATACATGGTATGAACACCGAAGCCCCAGCAACCATATCGTCCCAGTTTACTACGATCCGTACACCGTCTGGGTTTAAGTCGTCAGTCTTCAACACCCCTTGGCACATCGTCTACCTCCAGATCACATTTGACCACTAGCACGGTGGTTGGCGGTAGCTGCATATGCGTACCTTTGCTCAACCGCATTTTAATTTTAGTAGCTCCCAGTTTTTTCTGTAGGTCCTCGACAAACGAGGCATAGTTGATTTGCTGTTCACCGCACCATACCCGAAGGGGTTTCGGTAGGAGATACGCTCGTTTCAAATCGGTTTCATATCTAGCCACCATCTGACCTCGCGGCAGTGCTTCCGGCACGATCAGGGAGTCCATCCCAGCATTATCTTTTTTACGTAAATCATCCGTGCTTTTGATCCATAAGACGTTGGAGTAATGCTCCATAATGTAGTCGTTCAAGGTCTCCTCGACCGAGGTGTTCATGCCAGAGACATAGTTCTTACTATATTCGAGCATGTTTATAGCCCACTTGAATAACTTCTTTATGTCGTAGTCTATAAGTCCAGCCTTTTTTGCCAGCATAAGACCCGCCATAGTGTTCGTAACGAAAGCAGACCAAAACCTATTTTCGGAGGTAAGCCCCGCTCCCTTGTCAACCCTTTCCCGCACTTGCTCCAATATCTCTTTTACGTCATCCATGTGGTTCAGAATGTATTGGATGTATATTTTACCCGCGTGACCGTAGTTGTTATTTACGGCTGCGAGGAAATCATCCTGTATTTTTTTATCCTCAACCTCATCGAACATGCGGTCTACCTTGACTTCCAATATGCGCTGCGCTTCCGCTTTTGGCATAGCTTTCGTCATACTTATTCGTTCGATGATGCTGGTATTCCCGGTAGTTACAGCCAACAACTTCCAAGCGTCTCCGCGGTACCGTTCAGCATTACCACTGCTTGTCATTCGACCGCGTTGGCGACCACCTGTTAATTGGTATGCCATGTTACTTAGTTCAGACGCTTTAGCTTCGGTTAACTCGTCTAAGTACAGAGGTAGACTGTGGTATATCTCGCCCCGGTGCATCTTAGTGTTAAACGTATCTTCTTTGCGTAGAACAAGGTCTTCGGGTCTACCCCATACCGAGACCGCAGCAGACATAGCAGTCGTCTTACCTACACCAGACTCCTTACTGTGTAGATGTAAAGCCGCGCAATTCACAGGGGCTAGGTTCATAAGCGCGCTACCGAAAGCAGAACCGACCACGAACTGATGTACTTCAAACCCGTCACGGTTATAGAAATTTATGGTGTCTTTCCAATCTTGCAGCGTACCTTTAGGCTCAAAAGACGGGAACAACGCGGTGGTCTGGCTGGATGGCGGGTTAAAATCAACCTGATTTGCAGATATCGCTTGGTTGCCTAGAATGAATAATTCACAATCATCGTCAGTCCAACCAAACTGTTTATGGGCTTCTTCCGCTGCACTATCCGCTTGCAGTTCGTTAACCCAAGAATTCGTATATGTCATAAGTAACTCCATTTTTCCTATGGCCACACCGTAATGTGACATTTCTTTTCTAAATTCGTCGCGGGAATTCACCGCCGAAAACGGTATGGTAAATTCCCTTACACCATCGCGAGGTAGGTGTAGTTTCATGACAAGGCTCTCGCCTTGTTCCTTATCCCACAACCGTTTATCTACATATAAATCATTATGGTATATTTGAGCTTCCTCTATGCTTCCGTCTGGTAAGCTAACCCTCTTATATATCCCTCCGTTTGCACCTCTGAAATAAGGCTCTGGGTAGGACGGTATTTTGTATGTGTTAACGGGTGTATCAGGTAATTCAAGAGCCGGGGCTTCCACGATATTGTCTTCTTCCGTCGCCTCGCGCACCCTACTACCGAGGACTATGGGTGATTTCACCTCCCCCCAGTGCGAACATTCGGTACATATATCGGGGTTATATTCGTCAAACCTGCTACAATGGTAAGGACCTTTGATCCTATCCATCTTATCCATCGTGTCTTTTAAACTGAACTCGTGATGGTTTTCCGATATCTTCCGCGCTGCGCGATCCGCGTCTTCACAAAATTTTGCTATAGATAGTCCCGCACGCCAGAGTGGTTCGCTGACTTCATCCTGCTTTGTTAGTATGTACGCCAACTGCCCACAACCTACACCGTTGCGGGTCTTCACCATTATATCTTTGAATACGTTTTTTCTGTTGCCGAGTAGCGCATCCATCACAGCGTTACTACCCACTGGAATATGTTTCGTCGGAACTGGTATCGGCACATCGGCAAGATACTCAACGAATACGTCCAGATTTATTGGTGCTGAGAGTATGTTGCTACCCAACTGGATGACTTCAGTCGGCGGATCGTCCTTATGGTTGTGTGTATGAGGAACACGTAGCACCCGTGCTGCGTCGGCGGTTACGGCAGGGTCTGCTAATAAGTTATATTTAGCACATGCGACCTTTAGCTGCTCCGCAGTTTGCGACCACTCCTGTACACTAATAGGTTCTGACAAAAACCAATATGCGTGTATTCCACGACCGGAACTAACCAGCGTGGGTTTAGGTATGTCTAGCGATATGCAGAATTTTTGTAGCGCGGATAAGGCGGCGGATTGATCTGCGTATTCCTTATCGGGACCACAATCCAAATCCAGAAAGAAAGATTTAAGTTGGTGCGCGTTATCAGCTTTTCGGGAGTTATCGGTATGGAAGGTAGCTAGTGCAAAATATGTATCGAACCCATCTTTATCTAATTGTTCGGCTGCGGTTATGAGAGCGTCTTTAGAGGTATAGAAATTTTGTACACGCTTGTTTTCCGTAGCGTGCGAGGCAAACACACAATAAAACCCATCGTCTCCTAACGCTTCCCCAAGAAAATCATTTGTATCCATCCCATTTCCTTTGAAGAGATACTACGACCATACACTTTATAGAGGTGCTTACCCCGGCGGAAAGTCACCCACCGGCTAACCCAAAAAATGTATGGCCGTAGTTATATGTATTTACTTTAGTCGTCCCAAGCGTCCACCAATGAATCCAAGTCTTTGTTCGTAGCCTTGGCTGGTGTGACCTTTTTACTGACCTTCACCGGTTCATCAATAACTACTTCGTCACCACTTTCGGTATCTTCGGGGGTGGGATGACGCTCGTTGGCATCGAAAGGATTTTCAACCTCTGCTGTAACTGCGAACCCTTCAGTGGTACCAAAGGGGGAACGGCTTTTCATGATAGCGTACCTGATAACCTGTACTGCACGTAGACGTAAGGATACTCCGGTGCCGATACTACCATTGTATGGCGTGAATGACACGGCTATATTAACCGTACTACCCGTTGTAAGCATGAAATCTTCATCAAGTACGGTATTCCTAGCATCGTACTGCGTAGGTTTACGTGTGGCATCTTTACCGTAAGCGCCCTTGAGAGACGCTTTAAAAGTAAACGCGCCGTCCTCATCCTTGGTGAAGGGGTTATCAAACTTATCCGGCCAGCCGTCTTGAGTAGCTGCCTTTTCTTCATACGCCGTAAGCATAGCGGCCCATAGTTTTTTAGCTTGGGCCTTATTCATACGGAAACTTGTTTCGTACTTAGCTCCGTCGTCAAAGGCGCCGCAAGGGACCGACTTTTTCTTCTTGTTGTCGAACCTGTAACAACGGTTAATCCGAGGCCACAAAGCCTCAACATCATCGATAAGAAATATTGGGCTGGCTTCAGCCATACTTATTCTCCTAGAGTTTAGTGGATTGAAAACCGTCTGTTTCAACAAACGGGGATATTTTAGAATTCTCAAAAGGTGTGAATTCTAATGTTATGGCACGAATTGTATCGACATGGTTTATCATGCCACCAGCTTCGCGCAGTTCATCCTCTGTCAGAGGTCTTTTGGGTTTGAAAAAAAGTTTCGGTGTAGGGCTAGCATCATCAAAATACATATGTGTGATAACCGCTATAGCCGGTGTGTCGTGTTCTTTGAGAAAACGAGCATAGGCTTGCATAGGCAGATTACCGTCACGAGCCTCACCGAAGATAGAGGTAGCTGGCAAACGTAACTGGTAAACTATACCGAAATCTTCTTCAGGTAATATAGCTAGCCGCTGTGAAAACCTGCACGCACGGCTACTTCCATAACCAGAACCCCTTATGTTGTGTCTACAATCCATACACCTTACCGATTGGCGTTGGTGCGAGGGTACATCTGGCGATGGCGTTTGTGTGTCGGCGGACCAACACGCAGGGGTATTTAATCTGTCTGGATCGTATTCCTCCTCATAATAAGACCTAGATATCGGCGCGGCGTTCACTAACACACCAAAGTATGTAGATTTAATAGTCGCCGCATCTCGAAAGAGTTTATCGTGGATATCTAAACGTAGCACTTTACTTAAAAGTCCTCGTCAGGATTGAGGCTAAAGTTAGTCCTAAGACTAACTTCTTCTGGTGTGGGGGTATCATCTACAGAAGACAGTGCAGATACGACTGCCGGTATAGAGAACCGATACGTATTCCCAACCTTGATATATGTAGAAGGGGGGATATGCTCACGCCTTATCCAACCGCGGATTGTGGATACGCTAACACTAAAATGTTTAGACACATCCTCTATTGGCACATACGCCGGGTCATTCATTATTTTTTCCTTATAGAAATTACGTACTCACTATCGACATTCAAACCTTGGGGTACACATTCTGGGTTTTCTTCCAAGAACTGTTTCACATTCCCTTGGTTCAATCGTTTTTCGAGGAACTCCGGTACACCATTTTCATGGACAAACCGGTACATACTTTCCCAATCCGAGGTCCAGTAACGCGTCCTGACACTTCTATAGAAAAGTCCTTCTGACGTACGTACACTCTCGACATTATGTTCTTTGCAGTGGTCTAGCAGCGCACGCTTGATGATCTCCTGCTGTTCTTTTAAGTCGCCGTCTTCATCTTTGAACTGTTTAGATATTTCGTTTCGACGGTCTTTTATTTTCAAGTAAACCTTAGTGAGTTTTTCCAACTCTACCTGTTCCGCACCCATCTAAACCCTCCTTCGTTGTGGGAAGGGCATTCTAGTATCGTAAAATAGGTTAGTCAAGTAATTCGTTGTATAAATCTAGTATTTGTGTGTGGACATCAATTTTACTGTCTAATAAATTGTAAACGTGCTTTTCCACGGTAGAACCTTGTAGTTGTATCACTGTACACTTGTAGTGCTGCCCGGACCTATGGACGCGGGCATTAGCCTGAGAATAAGTTTCCAACGAACTAGTTGGACCCCACCACACCACCGTATTCGCAGCGGTCAGGGTTACCCCGTGTGCAGCGGCGGCTGGCTGGATTATCAGAACTTGGGGGTGTTGCTGTTCTTGAAATGCTTTGAAAATCTCGGTTCGGCGCGGTGCGGATACATTGCCTTGGATAATTTCGCTACTGATATTATCGGCGGTTAGTTTGTTTGACAGAATACTGATGGCGTGGCGGAAAGGAACAAACACCAGAACTTTTTGGCTTGACTCGTCTATCACCTCGCGAAGAACTTTGTATCTGTGCTTTACGTCGAACTCTAATGCGTCACCTTTATCGGTGTATACTGCACCACAGGATATCTGCAATAGTTTGTTCATATTCGCAGCGGCGTTAACGGCGGTTATCTCCTCACCCGCTGCTTGTAACACCATGTATTTTTTTAGTTCCCCATAATATTTCTTTTGCTGCTTGGTCATCTCCACTTCACGTTTTACGTACACCATATCTGGTAGGTCTAGGCAATCTGCTTTGGTGAACCGGATGGCGGGCTGCAATATGTTGAATACTGTGTCCGTTGCGCTTTCTTTCGGTATCCATTTAAAATTAGATACCTTGTACATAACCATATCGCGGAACGAACCAAAGAACCGCGGTGTCTTTGCAGGGTTTACTATCTTGGCTAGACCGTAGGCATCAACAGGACTTTGTGCAGCGGGTGTGCCCGTCATCATCCACACCCATGTATTACGGTTAATAAGTTTATTGAGAGTTTTCCACCGTTTAGTTTGCGCGTTCTTATAGTGCGTTGCTTCATCCACGATTATAAGGTCGAAATTACCTTCCTCGATAACGTCAGACACTATATCAACACCGTCATAATTTATTATCACGTAGTCAGAACCATTCGCTATTATGCGTCTACGTTTTTCGGCAGACCCATACGCAACATCTACAGACCTGTGCATAGCAAACGTGAATAAATCCGCACGCCACGCGCTGTCCATGATCGATAAGGGGCAGATCACTAGAACTCTATTTATTATACCTTTGTTCAAAAGATAATCGGACGCCCATATGGCAGATGCCGTTTTACCCGTGCCTTGTTCATTAAAACAAAAAGCTCGGTGGTTAAGGGTGAGAAAAGCTGATGTTGTTTTCTGGTGGTCAAATGGTTTGTGCTGCCCCGGCCAATTGTACTGCGCGGTTATTGGTGAGGGCGCTTTTATATCAAGGCTATTAAGTGTGTGTGCTTCTTGTAGACCCCAGCTCACAAGAACTCCATTGTCCCCCACTATACTACTTTTTGGTATGTTATTTGTTACAGTCTCGGGGTTTTTTAGTTTAAGTAATAACGCCTTATTTTTTATTATTTGCACTGAGTTCTCCTGTGCTGGTGAACGGCAAGGGTGCTGGGGTGAGATGGGAAGTCCCACCCCAGCTAAAGCGCGAGGCCGGGGAATTCCTTTCTGTTAAACGCGCTTTATTCTGTTCCTAAGTTAGAGCGCGCCGGTCCTCCACATGTTCGTCGCTTTACACTTTTTACAAACCCGTTCACCAGCCCACTCACTTTCAAATTCTTCTAGGCACGATAAGCATTTACGGGTTTTTGGTACGTGGGTTTGCGCTCCCCAATCTTCATCGGGTAACTTTTTAGACACCATTACTTTCCTCCTACACCCTACACCTTGCGTTTAACAACTCTTTTACGTTTGCCGTTTCTGCTACGGTTTTTACTGGGGCTTTCTAGTTTGTAGCCGTCTTTGTTAGAGCCTCCTTTGCTCAACATCTTTTTATGGCTAACATCTTTCCCTTTACGAGACACACCTTTCTTATCGAACGCCCGTCTAGCCCGTTGCCGTTCCATCCTATCAGGATGTTCGCCTCTGCCCTTCTGCTTCTGGTATTCTTTTTTGTAGGGTCGTTTCGATTTGGTGTAAGCCATAATTTAACTCCTACCGTTGTACACGCACTCTGTAACCGCGCAATGTCGTCTACATAAACCACTGGGTTTGGTGTTCCAGTAGTCGTTCGTATACGCTTCTTTCATACGGTTAAATGAAGTAATCCATTTATCCCATAAAGTATTTTCTTGTTCTCTCGTATACGAACTCTTAATCAAGTCTTTAGATACCACAAATAACAGCCCGGCTCTAACACTATTAACTTCGGGGAAGTGTTTAAACACCGCTAAAGTCATAAGCTCTAGTTGGCCTGTATCCGCGTACCGCGCAGATTTACCTGTTTTGTAATCTATTACCCACGCCAGATCGTCGTCTATTATTATCAGGTCGGCTATACCTCTGAACCAAACATCTTTACCAGAAAAGGTACAAGGCTTCAGCCCTTCGTCGAGACCTAATTCATATTCGCATAACTTATCGCCTTCTTTATCTATCAGGCTGTTTATGGCAGACACCGCGTAATCAAATCTTTCTGGCATGGGGGTGCCGTCACGAACATATTCTTCGGCGGCAGTATGGAATGATGAACCGTAAAGCATTGCGTCAGTAACCCGATCCTCATAATCCTTAGCCACTTTCATGTGGTAGAATTGTTTTGGGCATTGTTCAAACGCTTTGATACGACTGTACGACCACGGCACTATCGCAGACATCACTCACAATCTCCATATGATTTACCCACACCCACCTCGCAATCCAGAGGTAATCCTTCAGCCCAATCAGGTATCGTACGCATACATTCCTGCATGTATTCTTTGGCTTCAGTGACTTCGCTGTCTGGCACAGCGCAAACCACAGAGTCATGCACAGTTAGCACAACTTTGTATTTCTTAGCTATTTTTAACATTTGTTCACCAATAACGCAACGTGCGAGTGCTTGACACACGTTCTCTACGACTTTCCCACCGTAAATTCTCGTCATACCGCGCCTTGTTTTATATTCAAACTCCACACCTTGCGGTGTAGTGGTGGTTTCAAGCCCGTCGTATCGTAGACGTAACCCAGACGGCAAAGATAAAAACCTTCGACCAACGATACGTATAAGTCCGTTAACGCCAAGTGAACCGTCGTCACCACGGGATATATTAGTTAGGGTTTGTTGGGCATCGCGCCATAACCTAGTGATCTGCCAGTTAGTATTACGGTAGGTGTTGATAGCATTACGTGCTTCCCACTCGCTTATCTCGGTGCCGAAGTTCTTTAACTGTTCCCGAAAACGAACTGCTCCCATACCATAACCAGCGCCTAGGATAGTGGTCTTCCCAACAAACCTTTGCTCGTCTGATACATGATCTTCCGCGGTAGGAGCGTAGCCATAAATCCGTGCAGCCATACTCCTGTATACATCTTTACCGGAAGCAAAAGCCTCTGTGAGATCATCCTGTCCTGCCAACCATGCAAGTATACGCGCTTCAATTTGGGAGGAATCGGCGTTGATTAAGGAGCACGACTCGGGAGCTAGTATACTACGCTTTAACTTCTTACCAGAAGACCCCCTACTTGGTAGGTTCTGCAGGTTGATCTTATCATCTCCACCCCACCTACCTGTATGTGCAGCGTAGTATCTCACCGGTACGGGTAACGGACCACGCTTCGATATATCTATAAATCGCTGCGTCCTAGTTTCTTCTAGCGTACTCTTATTACCTAGTCGGGCTTCTACGAGGTTTCTAACGTCAGCGTTTTCATGGTCTCGTAGAGCTATAAAATCTTCGTCAGATTTAGCGAAAGCAAAGGTTTCTTTGCCAGTGGTCAGACTTATCTTCATAGGCGGATCGACACCCACACTTTCAAGTAACGTAGCAAACTTGGGGTTACTCATAAGGTCGTCTTTGGTTACTCCGGCGGAGTTTAACAAACTATCTTTGTGGTTACGTATTTCCACAAGATGTTGTTCTAACCGGGCACGTTCCAACACCAATGTTGCCGTTATGAACATGCGTAATGTCAGATCAATGAGCCGAAGCTCCTGTTTGGGGAAGCCATTACCTATTTTCCTGAACAGGTCGTAGGTCAAATCCACATCGTTTATACAGTAGTCGCCGTAACGTGACAGTTCTTCTTCGGTGAAATCACCTCTACGTTTCCCGATTGCGTCGATGACTTCTGTTCCCTTAGCACCAAGCTGATACCTTTCAGCCAGCGCCCGCAAACTTCCGCTAACTTCCACCCCGTCCACAGCGCGGGCAATGCACAGAGTATCGGTATAAAACCTAGGATTAATATTATAATGCCAATCAAGAATGGCACCATCAAACATGGTGTTATGAGCAAGCACACAAGACGCTTCGAAGTCGAATGTCTGTAAGAATTGTTTGATCTGGTCGTTCGTTCCACTAGCCCACTCCGTTTTGTTGTTATTGACCTTGACCCCCACTCCTATAACTTCAAAGCGAGGGTCCCTGATATACTCCTCTGTGGTCATCTTTGTTAGCGAGTACTTTTTATCATAATACGTCTCGAAATCTACCGTTATCAGGTCCAATTGCTCATCCCTCCCCGTTTTTGAGTTCGGCTAGTTCTCCTGCCAATGCCAGATATCCACACCCATCCACGAAACTGTCTTTGGTAGATGAGTTAGCCTTTACACGAGCTATCTTTAACAACGCCATCATCACAGCAACATCTTCGCTGCTTATCTCTATACCTAAGTGTGTTGACCAGTACTTACCTATGACAGCAAAATTTGTACTCATGTCACCATAGTCTTGAGCGCGCTGCTTCGTGACGTATTCTTCTGCCGTACGTAGTATGATTGACCGCTCGCGAACACGCGGTTCTTTATCCGGCGTATCCCATAAAGGTAGCTCCAACTGCTCTGCCATTTAATTTACCTCTGGGTTTGGGTTAATGAGGGTTGTGTTCTCTATATCAACATCGTCAGGGTCTATAACACCCCACATAACGATAGGCACCTCGCACCAATCTCTAAAGCCGGTTTCAGTCCGTTCGTGGATTATTTTGATAGGACTCTTACCACACTCCGCGCACTTCACATCTCCGCTCTCCATGATATGTGCTGTTGTGTGACCGCACGGTAGGACTACCGCGGTATTCGCTTCCTTCTCCGCTTCCACTTCTAAAAACCTACATTTTTCTTCGATAGCCCTGTTTAACTTTTTTATAGCTTCCTCAGTACGAACTATTCCAAAGGGGTCTTTCTTGCGTTCTGGAAACTTCAATACGTTGTCGGGCATCCTGTGGACTCCTTATTTTATTGTGTTTGTTAGTCCTAGGACTAACTCGGAGGTGCCCCACTGTAGACCAAGAACAGTACCTCTCATTAGGAACATTATCATGGTCTACAGCGGGGTCTAACGTAACGTGCTTCTCCGGTGTCAGTATCGGGGGGGGAGGTCCATCTACAGGTATACCCATGAAACCTATAGACTTGAAACCCACCGACCTAACACTGCGGAAGGATTTTTTTACGACCTCTCATCCGCTTAGTCGTCGCGCGAGGGGACACACCCAAAGCCCACGCGAAAAGATGTTACTACAAACCATAATTGTTCTCCTTATCTGTATCGACGTTTTTCTTTTTGAATGTTTTAATTATTTTACGTCTTCTCGCGCTTAGACGTTTTCTCGCTAAGGCGGCGGTATTAGGTCCAAACATGTTGTATTTCATATGTTGTAAGTCAGGCGTGTCAGACCAATTGATATCTTCGGGCAACGTCCATTGTGCAAGGAGTTCATCGTCCAACGGATATAGATCGTATTTGAGGTAACTACCCCCAACGCACACTTTGGATATGCCCATATAATAATCCGAATGTATCGCTTTATGTAGCTTCCTAGCTGCTAAATCATGGTCACCGCCCCGCTCCGCTTCCACGGCTTCGTGTAGTAACCGGTCTTCTAGCGGTTGTGTGTTATACTTCCTTATTAATGGCATTCTTCATTACCGCGGTGATTGCATACATATTTTCCTCGTTTATAACGAACGAACGCCCCCCTGCTTCTTTTATATCGCGTAAATTCTTTTCCTGTAGGACTGTTGGTTTATTCTTACCGGCCTTACATTCTATCCCAAAGAATAGCCCGTTGTAACAGGCTATTATGTCTGGAACACCACTTTTACCATAGCCCCCGGTCATAGGGAAAAAGTAATAGGCACCAAGCTCCTTCAACTGTTTAGTGACCACCCGTTTAACCCTACCTTCTGGCGTGTTAGCCATCTTGGAACCCCCCCGCTTTATATTCTGCCAAGAAGTCTTCAAGTTTTATCGGTCCCCAATGTTTCCGTGTTTTCTTATTCATCCCTGCCCCCGCCTACGTTTGTTTATCCCGGCAAATGCCGACCTAGCCCCTAAACTTTTACGGTGGTTTAACGGCCTGACTTTCTTTCGGCGTCGTGCGGGCGTCTTCTTCGAGTATGTGTGAACAACTTTATGTGCCATACGTTACTTTACCTCCTTCCCCCTATCTAATTTTTCTCCGTGGTCCTGATCCATTAAAATCCTCCATTCCGGTTCTGTCATCAATATTTCTGACGTGTGCGGCTCCGTAGCCGTGCCACAACTCGGGCACCGATCACCGATTTTGCACGAATAATCGTCAGACCACGCGTGGCCGCACGCGCACGCGTAATAATTCCGGTAGGTGTCGTCTGCAATATCGGTATTGTGATCGTTCATTCAGCACGCCGCCCTTTTTCTAATTTTTCTCCGTGGTCCTGTAACTTCCCTACCATTGAGGAATGATCCATCAGTAGGTTCATAAACATAGACCGCTTTACAGTGATGTTGGATTTCTTACCAGAAACCAATTCGTGAGCCTTATCGAAAGCCTCATCGGTTGTGTGTAGTTGCATTTTCTTCCTCCGTACTACACGCTGCTTCCTCCCCATTGCAGCAATCGACTACAGGTCTATGGCAAGCCATACACGCATAGTGACCGTGTATGTATTCCAATCTTGTGTGCGCCCCACACCAAGGGCAGACTGTAAAATCTGAAAGCGGTTTGGTTTTCTGACTCATAGCTATCTCCAATGTTTAGTAGAAACTGGTATCGACTATTTAAAACTTACTAATGCCAACCCTAGCATCAGCTTCATCTTGGTCGTGACCAAAAGTTAGCTTTTGTAGTTTATTAAAGTTACCAATGCCAACCCTGACATCGGGCGGTATTGTCCCATCAACATCTATCCAGAATGTGTTGGTGTTGATGCGTCTACCCACACCACTTACTTGTTTTGTCGGTGGTGTAGGGTCACAGATCATAAGTACCGCGAGTTTATCCTGCACCCAACCGGGTAGATCGTTAACCCCCGAATAAGCGCCACTAATGTCAGGAGCGTCTATGCCCCCAACACATAAGATACACACGGTGCCGTCAATACGAACTAACACCCTGCATATCTTATGGTCAAAGTATTCGGTCACTGAGCAACTTCTCCCCGTGCTACAAACAGTATACCATCTGTGAGTTTATATCCCACACCCGGCACGAACTGTTGCTTCTCGGTAATATTGAGAACGCCCAGCTTATCCCTCAAATCTTCTGGTAATTCGTTTTCGGTGTATGTTTGTTCCGCTATGAATTTATTTCCATGACCGTCGAACCCTAGGATATTTGGTACCGTGCATACCTCGAAAACTTGTTCACCACGTAGAGTAGAGGTAACACAGACCATCGACACACGATTTAGTCTGTATTTAGAGGCGTCGCGCTCCGTATCATGCGCAGCGGCGAGTTCATCTACCTTACGTTGCAGCTTTTCAGTAATGAACATATGGTCCGCGGCATGTAGCCGAATAAGTTCATCACGCAAATCATCGTCATAACGTAGGGCATTGAACGCCATAGATATCTCATTCCTACTGTCGTTGTATTCCTTATGCCATTCGCTTCTTACTTCCCTCGACAGTGATTTGGCTACGTTTTCCACAGAGTAGTCTCGTAGGTGTCTGCTGACGTTCTTAACTGCCTGATTTAAATTGCCTGATGACATTAGGTGCCGCTGCCATGAGTGTGACGCGTACTGACAGTTTGTTATGTTTTCGGAAAACACAACATACTTATACCCAGAAGCTGTATCTGAGTTGGTGTAGTCGCCATAACCGATCCACCCCATACACAGCGGTTTATTCGGGTGGTACACCAATAAGTTATTGTACCCGTATCTAACATAAATACTGAACTTGGCACGGGGGAAAAGTTTCCCCACCCGTGCAGCGAACATTTTGAGTTCTCCCGACAATTCGGCATGTAAAATAAAAGAACCCACGGAAACGGCTTGACTTTCGTAATTTTCAACTAGGTAAGTGAATGTCATTTTAGTTCTCCTGTTGGACCATCTCTGTGTATTGCAGATCAAACGTCTTGTTTGCTCTACGGTTAAAATCATTTCGGAATTTACGCATGGCTTCTTGAGTATCAACCCCCCTTATATCTGTTTGTGTTAAGAAATGCCACGCAAGGTGTATTCTTAGTGGGTGATTATAATCCATAACAATCTCTGTTGCAAGCTCTGCCGTTATGCTGCCGATTATACAGCGCTGACCACTATACTCGGCTATTTCGGTAATCATACGTTCCCGATAATCCCAATCGTCGTATGGCACCAACGGGCCAATGATGCACATCCACTCATAGAATTTATCTATGTGCGGCTTGAGGGATTTCTTCTTGCGTTTGTCTATACGTACTCTGGGTTCGGGCCAGAACGGACCGGAAAAATCCCAAACCCCAATCGGCCATTTATCCCCGCGGCGGAAGGTGAGTAAGTAGTCCTGTGCTTGCTTGGGAACAACATCGAGTGGATGTGCATCAGTGCTAACAAAATTACGCCATTCCATCTCTGAGCGTGGCATATATCTATCCACGTATTCTTCAGTGGTCGATCTAACAATTCCTTCCTCGCCAGCTTTCACGCCTCTCTCAATAGCAACCACTTTGTGGCGAATGAAATGTCTTGACCCTGAGTGGAAATGTAAATCCCAAGGTAGGTATTCACATAAGAAGTTATACCGGGAGTTATCGTGGCTATGGATTAAGCCACCACGTACGGTAATTTGTTCGTATGTTGAGCGTTCGCTTGGGCTACCTTTTCTCTCCCAAATAATCGGTGGGCGCTCTATAGCGAGTTTTAGGTAGTTCGTGTAGAACGGACTGTTAACATATTGTGGGGTAGATTTAAGCGGCAACGTATTGCGCAGAATATACTTATTACTATTAACACGTTCTATCCGTTCATGTTTGTGGCGACGATCAGCTATCGGACGAACGTCATCTTCTAGCGTGTGGTACCTACTAACCAACGGTTTGATTTCACTGTACCGTTTTTCTACATCATTAAAGGTATTGAGTTTCATAACCGGGTTCTCCTTGATATCAGTTGTCTTGTTAGTCCTAGGACTAACTACTTAAAACCCACAGGAACATATCGACTAGTGCGATCATGGCGCATAACCACAATACCAACGCCACGATTACGGTTATCTTGATGACAGCTATCGTCATACGTTATCTCCATCCGTGCCGACTCCAGCCCTTTTCCAGCAGGCAGGGCAAGTACCGGACTCCACGGCGGACTCATACCCGTGATCAAACCCTTGGTAGATATCCGCGTAGCAGTTAGGGCAACTCCACACCATTGCGAAGTTGCCGTTCTTTAATTTGTAGTGCGACTGATTCGGTCGAACCACAATCACCTCGCTACTACTCATAACTTATCTCCATGTTTGTTTTTCATGTGGTGGGTCAAACCGTCATCGGTTTTGAAAACCTTACCGCACACCCTGCACGGTAGGCCTGCCTTCGGTAACCTTCTCGTTGTCCCGTTTGTATTCTTGTTGGTTCCACGGTACCGTTTTGGAAGCCAGATTGGTTTGCGTGATTTCATGTCACGATTTCCAAATCATTAACACTACCACCAACGAGCAAGCGGGTCTGATCCCATGACCAAATTCCTGTCGTGTCGGTAGGCTCTTTCCCGCCGAAAGTTGGTAAGTTTGTCATATCAATTTCTCCATGTGCGCGCGGTAGGCGCGTGTCTTCAGCCAAAATTGCGGAAAGGAGTTCCTCTAGCGAATTCATTGCTCTACCTCCTGAGTTCTTCGCTGGTTACGTGAATGTATTTGCCGTAGTCGGGCTTGGCATTTTCATTGTCGATGATTACCCACAGGACTGGATGCGACCACTGCCCCCACCCATTATAAAGATGTCCGTCAGTTATTATGATTATGGCTTGCGGGTTGATGCCATGTTCCTGCATGTAGGGCGGGACACAGTTAACATCGGTACCACCTCCACCACGCGGCTTGGTGGTATTGACGAAATTATCCAATTCGGCGTTGTCGTACTTCTCATCACCGGCAATTTTGGTATCCCAGTACAGCATCCGTACCCAATCCGGTTTGACAGCATCGAAGCAGTGCTTCGCCTCACTGGTTACTACCGACATCTCCCGTTGACCAATCGAACCAGACATATCACCCGCGACCACAATACCTTCGACAGTCTCGGTTATGCCGGTGGGCATGGGTAAATCCAACGCTACGTAGCGCCGGTTCAAGCGTCGGTATGTGGAGTAGTCGCTACCCGAGCACGTAGACGTAACGAACTCACGCATTACTTCTCTCCAGTTTACTTGAGGCTTGAGAAGATCTGAGAAGTCACGTTCAGCACCCGTACCTAACTTACCCGCCATCAATGCGCCTTGTCGTATGGCCTCGTCAATGTCACGTTCGAGATCACGTTGTTCGGCGTCGGTCAGTTCCTTGGCACCTTCCCAATCATGCTCATCGAAGCCGCTACCTCCACCGCTTCCGCCGCCGGGTGGTTCATCTCCCAGCAATTTGTATACCTGTGGGGTGTTCATGCCTCGGTACTTCTCATCTATCAGACCGCATTCGGGCATCGTCGCGAAGCCGTCTTTATTTTCATCAGATATCTGAAGATTGATAACGTAGTCGCACGCCCTGTTTGCGCGGCCCGCGTCTTCTTTCCACATCCACTCCCACGTAGTCAGGTGTCGGTATAATTTGTGGAAACTTTCGTGCAGTACCACGAAACGTAATTCGGCGTCAGCCAGCGTATCCACAAAGTCATGGCCGTACATCTCATCACGCCCGTTGGTACACGCTGTCGGTACATCACCCTTAATCGACCGGTCTCCGATCATAAGAATACCGGCCAGTGCGCGGTACTTTTCATTACCCATTATGGCAACCACGGCCTTGTCAAGCCGTTGTTGCGGAGATAACTTGTTATTACCTAATGCTAACATGTTGGTTTTCCTCCGTTTTGGGGTGGGTCTTACCCCACCCCGTAAGAAGTTAGTCCTAAGACTAACTAGTTAAACCTTGTCCGCGGCGAACATATAGTTGTTGTTCCGCGCCCATTCGGTGAAGTCGCGGTTCGTCATGACCATCGACTGTTTCGAATACTTCTTGGCACGAACACCATTAGCGAACATGCCCTGAGCTTCTGTGTTTAATCGCCCAAGGTATTTCATCCACGCCGATACCCAACCACGCTCAATGTTTACAAGCGTGCGGTAGACCACCATGCACACGGCGGCTGCACTATCGGGAACCTTCGCGTTCATGGGATCACTCTTGATGCTGTCGAGTGACGGTAACTGATCCGCCAGATTGACAAACGCCATGAGGTCCATTGCCGCACGGTCGCCTATCGTACCCATCAGCAACGCAGTCATAGAGTGACTGTCTATGTGTTCTTTTTCTTTGAGCCAATCGGACGCCGCTTCCAACGACCGGGGTGTAACAAACGCTGCCCTTCCAACAGCGCGGGGATGGAAGATGTAGGGGTTCTCGTCGGGGTCTTCGATATTTTCAAAAGACGCGAATATTTGCGGGTTATCTTTCGCCCAACCCAAGAGCGTGTGTTCGATGTCATTTTCAATACCCCATTCTATCCATTCCATGTTATCCGGCTTACGCATACGTACCACCGTAACCCGATTACGCGAATGTGGCTGTAGCAAGTCTCCCACACCTTCCGCGCCTAGGTTGGTGGTCGCGAACACGATACTGTCAGGGTGTAGATGTTTCGTACCCAGCCGCCGCCCCAACATGATACCGTTGGCGGCGTTCTTAACGGCGGGGTTAGCTTTACCGATCTCGTCAAACATTACTATGACCGGCTTGTTGAGGTGTATGCCCAACTCCTCATTCGGCGCGAACCGTACGTAGTCGTTACCTTCTATATCCTTCATCTTGGGCAACTGCATATCACCAAGGTCCTTGGTGGTGCAGTCGAATTCGCAGGGGATGTGTGTCGGTAGTATTTTGGCAAGTATATCTAACATAGAACTCTTGCCGCTCCCGATATCACCCTCCACGATGACCGTCCGTTTATGGCCCTTACGGATAATCGCGTTTACCACTGCGTCGATACCCATCGCGTACATGCTTGTTGCTGAATTTGCCAATTTCTTTCTCCTTGATACCAGTTATTTTGTTAGTCCTAGGACTAACCGTTGCGGATGATGTTGTAGGCTTCCGTGACTTCCTTCTCGTCTGGATCAACGGGCCTACTTTTGAGGTAACTACTAATGACCTTATCCATGATTTCTAGGGCGGTCTGGTAGTCCATGCGGTCGTCGCTGGTCGTACCTAAAAAGTTCTTATCACTTAACGACATAACTTCTTTCTCCTGTTACTGGGTTGTTGGTACCGGTGGATGACTTTCCGCCGGTATACGGGGTGGGTCTTACCCCACCCCTACCGGTTTCGTTCTACATTAACGATGGGAGGTTCTTGATGATGTCATCGACCTTACGCTTGGTCTCCCGCCGTAAATAGGCGTCGTCACGTAGACCGTCAGCGGTCACGCCATCCAACGCTTCGACCAACTGCATACGGGTTTCGGCCAATTCGGTGTCGTTGGTGACGTTTACTTGCTCCAGCGTGTCGATCATTTCGATCAGGTTACTGACCAACGTGTTACGGAAGATTTGCTTGTCTTCCGCGTCGGTGTAGTCCAACCGCTCCGACATAGTTTGAAGCGGCTTCAGTAGTTGTTCATATACACGGGTGAACATGCCCTTGACGTTGTTCTCCACATAGTCGGAGAACTGTTCCTGCATCTGCGTGAGACCGGCTTGGTTCATTTGAGTACGCCAATCGTTTTGCGGAACAGGATAGTAGCCAAGCCTGTATGAGAACTTGCTACATACCTCATCGACCGTGGGGTACTCACCGGGGTCAAACAAATCTCCCATCTTATCGGCTAGCGCGTGAGAATGCGCCAAACTCCATTCGTATGACGCGAGGAACTCACTGACGAGGTTGTCCCACTTCTGGAACATCTCGGTGATACCGTTGTGATAGTCGAAGTACCTTGTTGTAGGTAGGAGGTTGTGCATACCCCACGGGAACGTCATGTCCTGATGGAACACGCGTATGACGCTGGTCATATCGTGGATAGCCTTTAACTCTGGGCTACCTGCCAGCAACGACTTAGTGACGTTAGCCACACCGGTTTCGGCGTTGTTGGCATACGCCACTTCGTTACTCGCGCGCTTGTCTTTTTTACGTGCTTGCCATTGACTGATAGACATATCTACCAGCGAAGCACTCGACGCGATTGTCGTTACATCTATCGTGCTGATTTCCGGTATCTGGCTAATAGTTACATCATCGAAAGTGGGGGTTGGAAGGGTTGTAGTTGTTTCTTGATAATCGGTTGTCATAACTTCTTTCTCCTTTGTTAGTCCTAGGACTAACTTTTTGTTAAGACCAAAAGCATAGCTTCTTTCTGCATTTCGACTTCATCCTTCCAATCGTGATCGCTCAACTCGGCTTTAGCATCTTCAGCTTTTTGCTTAATCTCGTTGACATCCCGACTGTCACGGTCAACCTCTACGGTTGCTGACTGCTGTACCTCTCGATACACAATAACTTTATACGTTGGTGTCTTGCTCATCCTGTTTCTCCTTTGTTAGTCCTAGGACTAACTTTTTGGGTTTACATGATAGGGAACACGTTCCCAGTAGTTATCGGGAATGTTATAGGGATCAAATTGAGATAGTGGGACAAGGTAATCCTTGTAGTCAGATAAGAATGCTTGCCACCAGCAATCCGATGTCTCTGGATTATACATTTCATCAACTGTCATCCAGACCATCGGCTCACCATTCAATGTGATACCGGACCAGCCTATTGGCTTGGTTAACTTGGTAGACATATCTTTCTCCTTTGTTAGTCCTAGGACTAACTTTTTGGGTTTACATGATAGGGAACAATCCTCGCCACCCGTAGGCGGAAAGGCCGAACGATGCTGCCGCTAGCGACAGCCAGAACAATATGTTCTGCATTTTTTCTCCTTTTTCTATTGTTCCTAAGTATACCACACCTATCAGGAAGTGTCAAGGTTTTCAGTATAGTTGTTTTTTGTATGCTATGGTGTGTAAATGTGTATTGTTCTGTAATGTTCTATAATGTTCTTACATGGTGGTCTTGAACCCCGCAGAAACCCTACAATGTTCCAATGTTCTGTTTTTTGAGAAATTGAACAAGGGGATTTTTATCGGGATTTTAGAGGAACAATAACGGGAGTTTTAATCCGCGTTTGTGGGGGGTCTAGAATAATTTCATTCAATTTTTATAAAAAAGAACATTACTACTACTACTACATTTACATACATTTACATAAGTTTTGATAAGCACTTCTCCACACTTCTCCACACATGCTGTCACTAATGCATACCAATTGCTAATGTTCTTTCGGGAGGGAACATTACGGAACATTGTGGAACATTCTGGAACATTACAACGCTAGTATGGAACATTGCCAATACGTGCCTATTTGTTAGTCCTAGGACTAACTTGTGCATTGACCCGCCGCTACTGGAGAAACTGGTATCGCGCGTCGCTACCCTTTTGTAGGTTTTGTAGGTTCATCCATCGACTCGTCGCTCCTGCGGTAACTAGTTTCAGTGTGTGGTGTGTGTGGTGACAACGGGTAACTATAACACCGCCGTTGGTTACGATGCTTGTCATGTAATAAAAAATCGCCGTATTGCCCCATTTCATCGACTCGTCGCTCCTGTGGTAACTGGTTTCAGTGTGTTAGTTAGTCCTAGGACTAACTTTTGCAGATCGGCAGTTATCCAGTTGTTTAGTTCTGTCAGCTCGAGCATCGACTCGCCGCGACCGTAGTAACTGGTTTCGGTGTGGTTGGGGAATGGCTCGGCGCTTCTAGGATCGACTCGCCGCGACCGTAGTAACTGGTTTCAACGCACAAAAAAAGGGCGACCCGAAGGCCGCCCAGATGTTTAAGTTAAAGTGATAACCTATTTGCGACGCATCTGTTCCCCGTACATGAACACGGTCCCGGCCGGACCGTCCTCGCTGCCGAGTAACGTGATCGCGTCGTTGATGATCTCAAGAGCGCTTTCCACATTGTGGAGTGTCCCGCCCTTCTTTTCGCCAGCAGCGAATAGCGATATGCGTTTACTGATATCTGCGAGTAGTTCTTGGGTCTTCGCCGCGTAGTCCTTAGCTTGGGACTGCGTGCCCTTTTTACCCGCGCCAGCGCGTCGTGCCAGCTCTGCGGCGATCTTGCCGCGATACGAGCCTATCTGCTGCTGCCAGTACTTCCTGCCAACCTTGCTTTTGAAATCCTTGGACACCGGGTGTCCTTTCGGATATCCGGCGTCTTCGGCGTCCTTAAACTTGACATCTTTTGTCGCCATTGCCAGCAAGTTTTGCACTGTCTGAGTGAAACCGGACACTATCGCCGCGTCCAATTCAACCCTTAGCGCGTTCTCTTTGTCTTTAAGCGTGGCAATGGTGCCGCCCGAAGCGAGGATGAAGTCACACAATAGCGCTTTGGTCTCCGCTTCGCGCTTGCCCGCAGTCATCCAAGGCTTAACTAGTGAAGCCAATGTGACCGGTAGGGCATGCCCACTGTTGTGCCCAACAGTGGGTGTCGTGCTTTGCTTACCCATAGGGGTATCTCCTTAAAGCCGTCGCAACGAGTGTCGCGACTGGATACATACTAACATATTAGGACGTGTCAGCAATAGGCTGGCGTTATCAGATGAATTAAATAGTGGCGTATGGTGGTAGATAGTTAGTCCTCGGACTAACTCGGAAACGCATATGCGCTGGACCCACCCGCCCCCCATGACCCCGTTGAGCTTCAGGAGTCCCGTGGCTCTCCTATAAATACTAATCCAGACGAAAATTTTACGTTTTTTTGGTTCTGGGGGCGGTTACCCCTTTTTCAGGGGCGGTTACCCCTTTTTCAGGGGCGGTTACCCCTTTTTCGGCCAGTTCCGGTATAGGAGGTATTATATTTACCTCGCGGGTATCCATATTAACGTAGGCTATCCTGACGCCCATCTTTTGCTGTTTTTCCGACAATACGCGGCTGATTCGGTATTTTCCGTTACGACCTTTTAGCTTCCTGAAGGATTCTGTCTTCGCGTCTAATATGTATATCTTCCCCGTTTCGCTGGATACAACAACAAGGTCTACAGGGCCGAATGCTGATATGGGTCTGAATACATAGAACCTATGTTTTAGAAAATATTCTGCGAGTATCGTTTCCGATATCTGGCCTTTGTTGTGTGTAATGTGCATATATAGAATACCCCCCCTATTGGAGTCCCAAATAACTTGTGCATAAAAATTTTATTTGGTAGTGTTTGGTTACGGTTCGTAGCCTGCGAAAGAGTTTTATGCCTTTAGTTGTAAACCCCGAGTTAGGGGTTCCATTTTCGTCCGATACACCATACGTGGATTTAAAAGATCGCGCTGAATACGCGTGCAACACCGCGTCTAAACTGGCTGAGTATGGGTTAGACATAGAGCCTACCACTGAAGATAAGGACGTAGCCGCGAAATTAGCTATATCCTATGCAGATAATCCTGAAAAGACCTCAAAAAAAGTTACTACCAAGCGGGCAGCTACCCTAACCCCCGCGTCTCTCCTTATGACTAATAGTATTTTACAGGAGTTCGGGCAGTCTGTTGTAGAAAGTGCAGTACAGATACGGCATCTGGTTACTAATAAACTGGTTCTGGAAGCGGAGAACCCCGACGCGAGGGTACGCATCCGTGCTTTGGAGTTGTTGGGTAAGATATCGGACGTAGGTTTGTTCTCTGAGAAGTCTGAAATAACCGTAACACATCAATCTACCGAGGATTTAAGGGAAAATCTGCGCGCGAAACTGGCAAAACTAGTAAATCCTGAAGAATCCAGCCCTGTTACCCTTGATGGTGAGGTTATAGACGTAGATGAGGAGCTAGGATTGGGCAAAAAGCCGGAGAATAAGGCCGATGCCGGAGAGTAGTGCGGCCATACAGGACTTCACCGAATCCGATATTCAGGTAATGCTGGATAATCTGGATAAATATACGTCGCAGGAACTAAGTGACATTAATACCATCGTGAATGAGCTTAGTACGCGTGACTATAACCAGAGAGCGTACGATGACCTGATCGCGTTTTGTCAACATATGCAGCCAGATTATAAAGTAGGTAAACACCATCGTATTTTGGCGGATATGTTGATGGGTATTGAGCAAGGGAAGAAGGATCGTATATGTGTTAACATACCGCCTCGACACGGTAAGTCCCAATTAGTCTCGATTATGTTCCCAGCGTGGTATTTGGGGCGTAATCCGGGTAAAAAAGTGATGATGGTGTCGCATACCACGGATTTGGCGGTAGATTTCGGTCGAAAAGTACGTAATTTGATAGCTACAGACGACTATAAGGCGATTTTTCCTACCGTTTCGCTTGCAGTTGACTCGAAATCAGCCGGTAGGTGGAATACTAGTGTAGGTGGAGAGTATTATGCGTGTGGTATTGGTTCTTCTATAGCTGGCCGCGGAGCCGACTTACTTCTTATCGACGATCCTCATTCAGAACAAGACGTTATAAATGGAAACTTCGACGTATTTGCAAAAGCCTATGATTGGTTCACTTACGGCGCTCGCACACGGCTGATGCCCGGCGGTAGTGTAGCAATAATTCAAACGCGGTGGCATATGGACGACCTGACTGGGCGGGTTGTAATCGATATGTCCCAGAACGATAAAGCCGACCAATATGAAATAGTGGAGTTTCCGGCAATTCTGGAAGTACCTAGGAAAAAGGGGTCCGGGTATACGGAAAAACCGTTGTGGCCTGAATTCTTCGATCTTAACGCGCTTCATCGTACCAAGGCTTCAATGCCTACTTTCCAATGGAATGCTCAATATCAGCAAGAACCCACCGCGGAAGAGGCGTCTATAGTAAAACGTGAATGGTGGCAGTCGTGGGGAGACGAGGCTCCGCCACTATGTGAGTATATCATAATGTCGTTGGATGCGGCAGCAGAATCGCATAACCGAGCTGATTTTACCGCACTCACAACGTGGGGCGTGTTCTTAAACGAACATACTGGCGCACATAATATAATTCTGTTAAACAGTATAAAGAAGCGTTTGGAATTTCCTGAGCTAAAAGAGTTGGCTATGGAAGAATACTCTAGTTGGGACCCAGACGCGTTTATTGTTGAGAAGAAGAGTTCCGGTACCGCGCTGTATCAGGAAATGCGCAGGATGGGGTTACCTGTACAAGAATACACCCCCCATCGGGGATCAGGAGATAAGTTGGCTCGATTAAATTCTGTTTCTGATATTGTATCATCTGGACTAGTATGGGTACCAACAACACGTTGGGCCGAGGAAGTTGTAGAAGAAATAGCTGGGTTTCCGTTCATGAGTCATGATGATTTGGTTGACTCTACCATTATGGCTCTTATGCGTTTCCGCCAAGGCGGATTTATACGGCTACCCACAGATGAACCCGAAGAGCCTAGGTTCTTTAAATATCGTCAAAACGGATATTATTGATATGGCTAAAGGTAAAGTTTTACATGGGGAAGCGGCTATAGCCGCTGTAGAGAAGGTAGAGGGAAAACTTAACCCTCTAGAAGCCTATATTGTATCTTTAGAGGGTTATGCTCCTCCAGGTGTTGATTATAATGACTCGAAAGGTATACCCACTGGAGGTGTAGGTCAAACTGGACCCCATAAGGGTAAACCCTTCAAGAAAGTTGTTGCTAAATTTGAGGAGCAGGTAAGGAATACAATTCCTGGTTATGATTCATTACCATTTTATCTCCAAAAAGAACTCGTACAGTCGGCATATCGCGGAGATTTAGGTTTTAGTCCTCTAACAGTTGAGTTATTTAATAAGGGCAGCTTTTCAGACGCGTCCAAAGAATTTCTAAGAAACGAGGATTATATTTCCGAGAGAGCAGCAGAATATAATGATGAAGAAGGCGGGAAGACAAGTCACATCGCGGAGAGAATAAAAGCAACCAGCGATGCTATAGATAGGTATGGTAAAGAGTTAGGGGAAGCCGAAAGTGATAAAGAATTAGGGTTTTTTGATAGTCTGGCTAAAGCGTATGAATATGGTAGTGGGCTACCAAAAAAAGAGCGTCGGAGTAAAGTTGGGCAGACGGTTGATGTAGCGGGTAGTATGGTAGGGTTAGGCCCAGATAGAGAGCGTGTTGTCCAGGCCGGTGATACCGCAGAGAGGGTAGCTAGCGAGTTAGGGGTTCGTGTCGAGGATTTAGGTGGGTTGGGTGAAGACCGTGACCTGATTCATCCGGGGCAAGTTCTTACAGCTCCTCCAAAAGAAAAAACGTTAGAAGAAGATTGGGAAGAACTCAAGAAGATATGGGGGCTCTATAAAGGTGGTATGATAGGTCACTCCGATGTTAGCAGTAGTATACAGAACATAATGAAGCTAAGGGATTAGATTATGGCTATTGAACGGGCATTAAACCCCCTACCAGAGAATATGCAGGGGCAAGGGGCTGAAGTTGATCTTGAGATTGAGATTGTCGATCCCAAGATGGTGACGCTTGATGATGGTAGCGTAGAGATAACGCTTGTTCCTGATAGTGGCGCTGGTGAGGATGGAGAGTTTGATGCCAACCTTGCCGAAGATATGGAAGAAGACGAACTTCGAAAGTTGGCAGATGAGGTTATTGGATTAGTCGATGCTGATGTAGATAGTCGCAAGGATTGGGCGGATACCTTTGTTAAGGGTCTTGATGTACTAGGATTTAAGTACGAAGAGCGTAGTGATCCGTGGGAGGGCGCGTGTGGCGTCTATTCTACCGTACTATCCGAGGCAGCTATACGGTTCCAAGCGGAGACGATGAGTGAGACTTTCCCCGCAGCAGGCCCGGTTAAAACAAAGATTCTGGGGGAAGAAACCAAGGACAAGGAAGAAGCAGCGGCTCGTGTAAAGGCCGATATGAACTATGAACTCACCGAACGTATGGTGGAGTATCGTCCCGAGCATGAACGTCTTTTGTATAGTTTAGGACTTTCTGGTTCTGCCTTTAAGAAGGTGTATTTCGATCCGAACATAGGACGGCAGACAGCGGTTTATATTCCCGCCGAAGATGTGATTGTTCCTTATGGGGCATCTCACATAGAGAGCGCGGAACGTGTTACGCATATCATGCGTAAAACCAAGAACGATTTAAAGAAATTGCAAGCCAACGGGTTCTACAGGGATGCAGATATTGGAGACCCTAGGCCGTTCCATACAGATATAGAGGAACGTAAGGCAGAAGAAGATGGTTATTCGGTAACGGATGACGACCGATATACGATGTATGAGGTACACGCTGATATTGTCATAGAAGGTTTTGATGATTCTGACGATGAAATCGCTAAACCCTATGTCATTACTATAGAGCGGGGTACCTCCGAAGTTTTGGCTATACGTCGAAACTGGGACCCAGACGATGAGCTTATGCTCAAACGTCAACATTTCGTACATTATGTATATGTGCCGGGGTTTGGATTTTATGGGCTCGGGCTTATCCATATCATCGGGGGTTATGCCAAAGCCGGTACATCCATTATACGTCAATTAGTAGATTCTGGAACTCTGGCAAACCTCCCCGGTGGTGTTAAGTCTAGGGGTCTACGGATTAAAGGGGATGACACTCCTATTGAACCCGGTGAGTGGCGGGACGTAGACGTACCCAGCGGTTCTATACGCGATAATATCCTGCCTCTCCCGTACAAGGAACCTAGTCAGACACTCTTACAACTTCTTAATCAGATAACCCAAGAAGGTCGTAGGTTAGGCGCTATCAGTGATATGAACATCTCTGATATGTCTGCTAATGCCCCTGTGGGGACTACATTAGCCCTACTTGAACGTACATTGAAGCCTATGGCTGCGGTTCAGGCCCGTGTTCATTATGCCATGAAGCAGGAGTTTAAGCTCCTCAAGGATATAATGTCGGAATATGCGCCTGAAGAGTACGACTATAAGCCTCTTCGTGGAGAAATGGGCGCACGTAGGGCTGATTACGATGCAGTCGATGTTATCCCTGTAAGTGATCCGAACAGCTCTACTATGGCCCAGCGTGTAGTACAGTATCAGGCTGTATTGCAGATGGCGCAGTCTTCACCACAGATATACGACCTGCCGCAGCTCCACAGGCAGATGATTGAGGTGTTAGGGGTAAAGAACGCCGATAAATTAGTTCCTGTTAAGGATGATATTAACCCCACTGATCCTGTTAGTGAGAATATGGCCGCGTTGGTTGGAAAACCCATGCGGGCGTTCATATATCAGGACCATGACGCTCATATTACTACTCATACTTCGTTTATGCAGGACCCGATGATCGCACAGGCAATCGGGCAGAATCCTCAAGCACAGCAGATTATGGCTTCATTACAGGCCCATATTGCTGAACATCTAGGGTTTAGTTATCGTAAACAGATTGAGGAGCGCCTTGGCGTACCGTTGCCGCCGCCTAATGAACCCCTATCGGAAGAAGTTGAAGTCAATCTTGCTAGCCTTGTCGCTGAAGCAGGGAAACAACTTACACAGGCACACCAGCAACAACAGGCACAGAAACAGGCAGAGCAACAGGCACAAGACCCGATACTACAACTCCGTAGAGAAGAAGTGGCAGCCAAGAAGGCTGAAGTGGACCGTAAGGCTAAAAAAGACCAAGCTGATTCCCAACTACAGCAAGCAGATTTATTGCGGAAGGCCCAAAAAGACATGGCCGATGTAGCTGTAGCCGCACAGCAGGTAGAAATAGATAAGACCGAAATGGTCTTGGATGCTAAGAAAGAGAAGTTAAAGGTCGATGCTAATACACGTAAAGAGTCTGATAAACTCGATCTTGAGATATTCAAGGTAGTGACTACTCCCCCTCCTAATATAAGGAAGTGAATTAATCCATGGCAAAAACCGTCTTTGACGTGCTTAAAGATCGTATCGGGGAACAAAAATCCTCTGCAACGGAATTTCTTGCTGGTGGCGGCGCTAAAGATTACGCCCAGTATAGAGATGTGTGTGGTTTAATTCGGGGTCTCAAAACCGCGCATTCTTTCGTAGAAGACCTCTCGCGTAATTATATGGAAGACGAAGATGACTAAATTAGCGGTTAAATCCGAACCTGTTGAAGTAATAGATGAGGAATTAGAAGCACAACTACCTACACCGGTCGGTTACCACCTACTTGTAGCGATGCCGGAGGTAGAAGATACATATAATACTACCAGTATATTAAAATCTGTAACAACCAAGAATCATGAAGCAATTATGTCCATTATCGGACTTGTCCTTGATATGGGTGAGCAAGCCTATAGCGATAAAGACAGGTTTTCTACTGGACCTTGGTGCAAAGCAGGCGATTATGTAATGTTCCGGGCTAATACTGGTACTCGGTTCGTTATTGGTGGCAAAGAATATCGTTTGATGAACGATGATTCTATCGAAGCCATTGTGCAAGACCCCCGCGGTGTTTCGCGTGCATAGGAGATAATTTATGCCTTTCCAGAAAGTAGAGTTTGAATTCCCAGAGCCTGAAGAAGATGGTAGCGCTGAAATTGAGGTAGAACCATCAAGCGCGCTTGATGTAGATTTATCTGGGGGTACCCCCGCCGCCGGAAAAGAACCTGATAAGCCTGATGATGAAATTGAAATCGAAGTTGTTGATGACACTCCCAAGGCTGACAGGGATCGTACCGTATCAGAACCTCCAGAAGAGGTTACGGACGAAGAACTTGAGGATTATTCCGATAAGGTTCGCAAACGGATAAAGCATTTTAGCAAGGGATATCACGATGAACGGAGGGCTAAAGAGCAAGCGTTCCGTGAGCGGGAAGAACTTGAACGGTATACCCAGAAACTTGTTGAAGAGAACAAGGGGCTGAAAACTTCCGTTAATAAGAACCAGACCGTTCTTCTGGACCAAGCCAAACGTGTTGCGGGTACTGAATTAGACGAAGCAAAACGTGCTTATAAGGAAGCATATGAGTCCGGTGATACTGAAGCTGTAGTAGAAGCGCAAGAAAGTATGACGACTGCTAAGATAAAAGCAGATCGTTTAGGAAATATACAACTTCCTTCTTTACAAGAAGAAGAAACACCTTTAGAACAAGGTGTAATAGAAGAATCCGCCCCAGTACCGGTTGACGAGCGAGCACAGGAATGGGCAAAAGCTAATACTTGGTTCGGTCACGATGACGAAATGACAAGTTTTGCACTGGGGCTGCATAGTAAACTTGTCAAACAGGGCATGGACCCTAAGAGTGATGAATACTACGATGCTATTAATGCTCGTATGCAGCAAATATTCCCCGAAAATTTCGAGGATGTCGATAGACCAGAGAGAAAGGCCGCAAAACGTCAGGCAAATGTGGTTGCCCCCGCAACGCGGAGCACTTCACCTAAGAAGGTGAGATTAACGCAAACACAGGTAGACCTAGCGAATCGTTTAGGGGTCAAACTTGAAGATTACGCCAAACAGGTTGCAATTGAGATGAGGAAAGCAAATGGCTGAAAATCGTATTGATCGTGAACACGACACAAGAGAAAAAACGGCCCGTAAGAGAGCTTGGCAGAGGCCACAGGTACTTCCTGCACCTACCCCCGAGCCGGGTTATGAATTTCATTGGGTACGTGTCGCCACGCAAGGAGCGGTTGACGCCACTAATGTTTCCTCAAAATTACGTGAAGGTTGGGAGCCGGTTAAGGCAGTAGACCATCCTGAGATTACAATGGTTACCATTGAGCAAGAAAAGTTCAAAGATAATGTTGTAATTGGTGGGTTAATGCTTTGCAAAGCTCCGAAAGAGATGGTTAACGAGCGCAATACTTATTTTTCAGAACAGAGTAAAGCGCAGATTGCCTCTGTGGATAACAACCTCATGAGAGAAAACGATCCTCGTATGCCTTTGTTTAATGATAGGCAATCGAAGGTCACCTTTGGCAATGGAACTTAACTGTAGATTAGGAGTTTAAGCTATGGCTTATCCTACGATTGATGGTCCTTACGGACTTCGACCGGTTAAGATGCTTGACAACTCTCCATATAATGGTGCTACTCGACTGTATCGAATTGCTAGTGGTCAAACCACTGACATTTTTTATGGGGATGCTGTCCAACTCTTAACTGGCGGCACTGTTTCGCGGGACACCGCGGATGCAGCTATGACACCAATTGGTGTCTTTATGGGATGTACTTTTACCGATCCCGGTACGTCTCAACCCACGTTCAAGCAGTATTGGCCCACTGGTACGGTTGCTAGTGATGCCTTTGCGTATGTGGTCGATGACCCGAACGTGTTGTTCAAAGTCGCTATAGTTTCGTCTGGAACTACTATGTCTAGCCTTGCTATTACCGATATTGGGGCAAATTTGCAGATGGTAGATAATACCGGTAGTACTGTTACTGGCAATTCAAAGATTGCTGGTAATGCTACTTCCGCTACCACGAACACTTTCCCACTTCGTGTAGTAGATGTTGTGACTGAGACCAAAACTTCCGCAACAGCCTTCCCAGAAGCGCTTGTTAAGTGGAATGCCGGTCATATGCTCACCAACACAACCGGCGTTTAGGGGAGTAGTGTAAAATGGCTATTTCAAGAGCACAATTACTCAAAGAACTCCTCCCCGGCCTCAATGCTCTATTTGGTATGGAGTATGCAAAGTACGGTGAAGAACATAAGGAGATTTTCGAACAGGAATCTTCGGATCGTTCTTTTGAGGAAGAAACCAAACTGTCCGGGTTCTCCGCGGCACCTGTCAAGGACGAGGGCTCTGCCATCGAATATGACAATGCTCAAGAGGCATGGACGGCTCGCTATACGCACGAAACAGTCGCAATGGGTTTCTCAGTTACCGAGGAAGCTATTGAAGATAATTTGTATGACTCGCTTTCCGCTCGTTATACGAAAGCGCTGGCTCGTGCTATGGCGTACACGAAACAGGTTAAGGCAGCTACTATTCTTAATGATGCCTTCTCCACCACCTACGGTGATGGCGTAGCTCTTTGTGCTACTACCCACCCACTCGTTAGTGGTGGTACTAACGCAAATACGCCGTCTACGGCAGCGGACCTTAACGAGACTTCTCTGGAAGCCGCCGTTATTGATATCGCTGGTTGGACGGATGAGCGTGGCCTGTTGATCGCGGCTCGCCCAAAGAAACTCGTTATCCCGCCCGCATTGCAGTTTGTTGCTACGCGGTTGTTGGAGACCGAGGGCCGTGTAAGCACCGCTGATAACGACATCAATGCCCTGAAGAACAATGGTGCTGTTCCTGAAGGGTATGCAGTCAACCACTATCTAACTGATACGGATGCGTGGTTCCTTATGACTGATGTTCCTAACGGTCTTAAACACTTTGTTCGTACTTCGATGCAGACATCTATGGATGCTGACTTTGATACGGGCAACAGTCGTTATAAAGCTCGTGAGCGTTATTCTTTCGGCGTGTCTGATCCACTTGGAATTTACGGATCGCCCGGCGCGTAAGACTAAAATATTGAGGGGGGTACTTGTTACCCCCTTCTTTTAGTTATATTATAAATAATCCCTGACAGTCATATTATGTGGCTGACACTAGCCAAGACAGGAGATGAACATGGCTAATACGACGTTTAACGGTTCCGTCCGTTCTGAAAACGGTTTCAAGGTTATAAATGTAGCCGCTAATACGGGGGTTGTTACTGAAACTTCTTCCCAAGCATCTACAGGTATTTTCACCAATAAGTATATCAAGCATGTTGGCTACGCTACAGGCGTTACTGTCAACACTACGGCTGGTGACAGCCCGGCTATTGGTGAGTTTACACAGCCCGCTAACACCATCATTACCAATATCAAGATATTCTGTGTTACGGCTCCTGTTATTGGGACCGGTGATATTGGTTATGAAGTTGGAACATCTAGCTCTGGCGCACAGATTGTAGCGGCTGTTACTGACCAGATTCTTGATGGTGGTACAACTGTCGTAGTGGGTAATGTAACATTACCTTCTTTGGTTCTTCAGACTGAAAGCGGTACCACTGCTCCAGCTTCTGTACAGTACGCATCAGCGGAAAGGACCATCTACTGCAATATTACGAATACTGTAGATGCGACTACTGCCGGTTCCTTCACGTTTATTATTGAGTATGTGCAGGTTGCATAGGGGGAGTAAATTATGTCCTCTGATATTCAGTCTACATTTGTAGAAGCTGCGACAGCAGATACTGATGGTATTTCTACGGCAGCGGGGGTTGCTGATAGTGCTAACTTAGTCCTTGGGGGCGCACTTGCCTCTGGGGGTGCGGTTACGTTCGATCAACCCCGTAATATAACTATTCTTAGTGCCGGGGATGATTCAGGTATTTCATTTACAGTAACGGGCACAGATGAGACTGCCACTGCTGCAACTGAATCCATTACAGGTGCTAATGCTGGTACAGCGACAGGTTCAGCCTATTTTGCAACTATTAGTCAGATAGCAGCGGTAGGTGACCCCGCTGGCGATGTTAGTGCTGGTTCTGGTACTTCTATCGCCGCTCCTATATTTCGAGGTCGTCTACGGCTCCGGGGGCTTTATGCTGTTAATACTGGAACGGCGGGTACGATCACCTTTAGACAGGGTTCTTCGTCTGGTAGCGTTCGTATGAAGTTTAATACTGTAGCTTCTGCAAACACTACACAGTATCCCTATGTTCCTGATGACGGTATCGTGTTTGAAAGTGGTGGGTATGTACTTTACACGCAAACCAATCTGTCTTCGATGACGTTGTTCTATGTAGGTTAGTAGGCGTAAATGCCTAGTAAGAGTGCTAAACAACGAAAGTTTATGGCTGCTGTTGCTAATAATCCTAAATTCGCCAAAGAAGTAGGCGTACCACAGAGTGTAGGAAGGAAATTCGATATGCTACCTAAAAAATATAAAAAAGGTAGAAAAGTAGTTGGTGAGGAACCTAAAAAACCTCATTACCCTAGTCCGATAGCTAGGGCAGCCGCAGGGATGAAGAAGAAAAAGAAGGATGCCCCACCTGAAAAACCTTATGCCACATCACAATCGTCTACCTTGCCATTTTTTAAGGGATCGGGATTCCGTGACTTTGATAAGCAGCAGCCTTATGACCCATCAACACTGCGTGGTAGTGGTTCCGCGCCATTCGATCCTAAACAGAAACAGGTTAATGCGTGGAGGGAAAGAGCCAAAGAATTACAGCGTGAAAAACAGCGTAAAGAACGGCGTAAAAAACAGAGGGCCCATGGGTTTTATTCGGGCGGTAAAGTTCGTGGTGCAGGTTGTGCTCGTCAGGGTGTTCGTAAAGTTAAAATGGTAACAATGAACGGAGCCTAGTCATGGCTAAGAAGAAGCAAGTTAAAAAGTTTATTGCGGGAGGCGATGTTCGGCGAGACGCGCAGGCGTACTCCCCTATGTTTATTCCCGGCGAAGGCATCATAAATCCGCCGGGCAGTTTCGGTGGTCACGGTGGCGCTACCGGGGAGGTAGGGCAGATTCGAAAGTCTGCGGACCGTGCAGGTAAATTTCTATCTGAAGCAGAACAGGCTATCGGTTCCAAAAGAGGTGCTGGTGGTGGATTCCCGGGTCTTGCGGGTATCGATTTTCCGGACCACCTACTCAACCCCGGTATGAAAAAAGGTGGTAAGGTTAAGAAAGCTAAGAAAAAGCGGTATAATACGGGTGGTAAGGTTCGTGGTGTTGGTAGAGCCGTAACTAAAAAAATGCGCCCGTGTAAAATGGTAAAGATGTAGGGGTCTTAACGGGTATGGCTAATAAACCTATTGATCCGGTTAAAACGTGTAGTGACCACGCAAGTAAAGCACCAGAAGACTGCTGTAAGCAAATAACCCGTAAAACAGTTAAAGCAGGGAGTAAAGAAGATGGTTAGATGTAAGGAAGCATAATGGCTACATCCGGCACAACAGCATTTAATCTGGATTTTACCGAGATTGCTGAAGAGGCGTGGGAGCGTGCCGGGAGCGAAATGCGTTCTGGGTATGATCTACGTACTGCTCGTAGGTCTATGAATTTGCTTACTATAGAGTGGCAAAACAGGGGAATAAATCTGTGGACTATAGATTCTGGTACGGTGAGTCTTACCACAGGAACCTCACAATATACTCTCCCAGCCGATACAATAGACTTATTAGAACAGGCTATACGTACTGATAGCGGTAGTACAACAAAACAGTCTGATATTAATATAAGTCGTATTAGTGTTAGTACGTTCTCATCCATCCCCAATAAACTTACGCGGGGTAGACCTATTCAGGTTTGGGTAGAACGTCTTAGGGACGCCCCTAGAATAAATGTATGGCCTGTACCAGATAGTAATGATTATACTTTTGTGTATTGGCGTATGCGTAGGGTTGAGGATGCTGGTAGTGGTATTGAAACCGCGGATATGAATTTTCGGTTTCTTCCTTGTCTGGTTGCAGGATTAGCGTATAACATCGCTATGAAGACTCCCGAACTAGCACCCCGTCTTGATATGTTAAAGGCTGAATATGAAGCTCAATTTACCCTCGCTTCTGGAGAAGATAGAGAAAAATCATCCGCTAGATTTGTGCCAAGAATTTCAAGAATTTAACATTGGAGCATGTAATATTTTTTTTGAGGATATGGTTGTAGGTATCAGGTTTGTGTTTGTGTTTTAACTATACAGGAGTTAGTTATGAATATGGTTATAGATTGGGTTGTAAGTAGAATTGTAGAGCCAACTTCTTGGATTGCAGTTGGTGTTGGAGCAATTGTTCTTTCTATGCTTGTACCGGTGGGAGCCCCTTATTTTTTAGGTATTGCTGGTATAACAGCGGTAGCTGGTATGCTTATGAAAGAACAGGGCGGTAAATAGGTTGTAGTGGATGCCTGCGCGGTTCGCATCTAACAAAAATGCTATCGCAGAATGCGATGTTTGTGGGTTTAGGTACAAACTAGCCGAACTACGTGAGCTTATTAAGAACGGAGTTACTACCAATATAAAAGCGTGTCCTACATGCTGGAATCCTGATCACCCGCAGAACGAATTGGGTAGATATCCTGTAGATGATCCACAGGCTATACGTGGTCCTAGACCAGATTTTGCGGGGTACGCACAAAGCAGAGCGCAGATTATCCCTATTAATTCGTCGGGAGGTTCTAATCCTATAGGAGAGCAACCTATTACATCCATTACTAGTATTGGGCGTGTAGGACAAGTTACTGTGACTACTTCTTAAAGGTGTATAGGTTATGAATTATACAAACCTAAAAGTGAATATACAGGATATCTGCGAGAATACGTTCACGGATGACCAGCTTGCGTTGTTTACCGATCAAGCCGAACAAAAAATATATAATACTGTACAGATACCCGCTCTGCGAAGAAATGTTAGCGGCGCACTTACTTCTGGTAACAAGTATTTATCAGTACCTACAGATTTCTTATACACCTATAGTCTAGCAGTATTAGATAGTAGTTCAGTACATACTTTTCTTATCAACAAGGATGTGAATTTTATAAGAGAGGCGTACCCAAACCCGACTACTACCGGAGTTCCTGTGCACTATGCGTACTTCGATGAGGATAGTTTTATAGTGGGTCCCACTCCAAATGCTTCTCTTAATGTAGAACTTCATTATGGGTATTACCCCGAATCTATAGTAACCGCGGGTACTACATGGTTGGGGAATGAATTTGATTCTGCGTTATTAAACGGAGCTTTACTAGAAGCTATACGATTTCTTAAAGGTGAACAGGATATAATAGCTAATTATGAAAAGCTCTATGTACACGCTATAGGGTTACTCAAAAATCTCGGTGGTGGTAAGTTACGAGAAGATGCTTATCGTTCAGGACAATATAGACAAGCTGTAAGTTAGGAGTAGGTTATGGCAATTTCACAAGCAATGTGTACCTCTTTTAAACAAGAACTACTAGAAGCGGTACATAATTTTAAGAACAGCGGCGGGGATACTTTTAAAATAGCCCTTTATACTTCTAGCGCAAGTTTGGGTGCCGGAACTACCGCGTACACAACAAGTAATGAAGTAGCTGATGGTAATGGATATTCTACTGGTGGTAATACTCTTACCCGAGTAGACCCTTCCAGTAGTGGTACAACCGCGCTTACCGATTTTGCCGACACGACTTGGAGCAGTGCTACTATTACAGCGCGAGGAGCGTTGGTGTACAACAGTACTGATTCAGATAAAGCTGTTGCTGTTCTTGATTTCGGGGCGGATAAAATTTCCAGTGGTGGTGATTTTACTATCCAGTTTCCAGCAGCGGACGCGAGTAATGCAATAATCCGCATAGCCTAGTCAAGAAGAGTCAATTGTGTCGAATACACATTTAGGGGGTTGGGGACGAGGTACTTGGAACCAGAATGCTTGGAATACACCCCTATCTGTACTTGTTACCGGTGTCGCAGGCACCTCTGCCCTTGGTTCTGAAACCGTAACGGGTGGTGCGACTGTAGTAGTAACAGGAGTAGCTGGTACATCTGCCCTTGGTTCTGAAGTTGTTATAGCTGGGGCTACTTTTGCAGTAACAGGAGTAGCTGGTACATCTGCCCTTGGTTCTGAAACCGTAACAGGCGGCGCAACTTTTGCAGTAACAGGAGTAGCTGGTACATCTGCCCTTGGTTCTGAAACCGTAACAGGCGGCGCAACTTTTGCAGTAACGGGGGTAGCTGGTACATCCGCCCTCGGCTCTGAAACCGCAACAGGTGGGGCTGTTTTTGCGGTAACAGGAGTAGCTGGTACAGGCAGCATAGGTGTTTCGTTAGTTTGGGGTAATATAGACACTAGTCAAATAGCTAATTATCAAGATTTGACTACTACTCAGGTGCCGAATTGGCAGGTGGTAGACACTAGTCAAATAGCTAATTATCAAGATTTGACTACTACTCAAGTACCGAATTGGCAGGTGGTAGACACTAGTCAAACATCGACTTGGGAAATTATTAGTGGATTTTAGGTGTATATATAGTAATATAACACGAACCTAGGAAAGAATCATGGCATCAACATATACAACAGGTTTTGGTATCGAGAAAATAGGTTCTGGTGAACAGGATGGTACGTGGGGTACCACAACAAACCATAACCTTGATATTCTTGATCGTATTGCTTCCTATAAAGCGGTCGCCATAACAACAAACGCGGATACGGCTACTTTAACTGTTCGCGAAGCCTCGCCGGGTTCAGGAACCGAGAACCTCCAAGATGGTATGTACCGCGTAATTAAGTTCACGGGGGCTTTGGATTCAGATTGCACGGTTACAATAGCCCCGAATACGGCTCCAGCTTGGTTTATCATCGAAAACGCCACTACCGATTCTGGTTCTGGTGGGCCTTACTCCGTTATTCTATCTCAAGGTTCAGGCGCAAACGTCACCGTTCAGAACGGTAAAAACGCAATTGTCTACTGTGATGGCGCGGGTTCAGGCGCGGCAGTTGTCGATGCTCTCGCTGACCTCCAGGTTGGTACGTTAGAAGTTACTGGTGCAGCCGCGATTGATGGTGCGTTAACGGGTAGTTCGACTATCCAAGGTACAACAATAACTGCTACTACAGCGTTTGTACCGGATGCTTCAGATGGTGCGGCTCTCGGCACAACTAGCTTAGAATTCAGTGATCTCTATCTTGCTGATGAGGCTGTGATTGGTTTTGGTGATGATCAAGATGTAACCTTAACTCACGTTGCTGACACAGGTTTGTTACTTAACAGCACGATGGCGCTTCAGTTCAATGACGCCACTCAGTATATCAACGCCCCCAGTGCTACCGTCTTGGACATTAATGCTACAGACGAAATCGAACTGAACGCAACTTTGGCAGATGTTAATGCCAATCTCGATGTATCGGGTACATATACTGGTGGTGGTCTTATGACTACGGGTGGTAATATCGTTATACCCGATGCTGGTAATATTGGTTCTGCTTCAGACACTAATGCAATTTCAATTTCTTCTGGCGGTGTTGTTGCAGTAACAGCAACAACTGCAAATACAAGTGCTAGTGACGGCGCATTAACTGTCGCTGGTGGAGTTGGAGTTGCAGCAGATTTATCAGTTGGTGATGATCTTAGACTTATTTCAGATGCTGCTGTTCTTAACTTTGGTGCAGATAGTGATGTTAATTTAACGCACGTTGCTGATACTGGATTGCTTCTTAATAGTACAATGCAACTGCAATTCAATGACGCCACTCAATATATTAACGCCCCAAGTGCCACCGTCTTGGACATTAATGCCACAGACGAAATTGAACTCAATGCTACATTAGTTGATGTTAATGCCAATCTAGATGTTTCTGGAACGGTGACCACCGACGATGCGACAGATAGCACCAGTGGGACTAGCGGTTCAATTCAAACTGACGGTGGTATTGGTGCAGTAAAAGACATTGTTACCGACGCAACATTTAAGCCACTAGGAGACACCGCTGCCTCTGACGCTGCCGCAATCGGATACACCGCTGCCGAAGGGCTCATTCTTACCGGACAAGGCAGCACCTCAGATATCACATTAAAGAATGATCTCGCTGGAACAGTATTTACAGTACCCAGTGGCACTGACGATATTTTATTCCCTGATGGTGCTAAAGCCATGTGGGGCGGCACAACCGGCGATCTTCAAATTTATCACAGTGGTAGTAACTCAAATATTACAGATGCGGGAACCGGCGACCTTTACCTACGCGCATCCAACGATATCTTTCTAACCAATGTAGCCGGTTCGGCGATATACGCACGTTTTAACGAAAACGGCGCAGTTACATTATATCAAAACGGCAATCCGAAATTTTTTACAACTTCTGGGGGCGTAGAAGTCACTGGCGAGATGGAAGCTGACAGTCTTGATATTGATGGGGCATCACAGTTAGACGGCGCACTAACCGTAGGCGTCGACGGCACCGGATATGACGTTACTTTCCACGGCGACACGGCCAGCGCATACATGAAGTGGGATACGTCTGCCGATGATTTGATTTTAGGTGGAGCGGCTACGTTACATATTGAAGGGGACAATACAGGCGGCACTGCCAGTTCCGCAGCCGATAGTCTGGTCGTTGAGCGGTCAACAACCGTGGGCATGACGTTGATGACAGATAATAGCGGCGTCGCCCGTATTATGTTCGCGGATGCTGCTGCGAATAATTCAGGACAAATTCAATACAGTCACGTGAGTGATTTTATGTCCTTTAACACCGCCGCTGCTGAAGCGATGCGGATCGACTCGTCGGGTTTGCTCGGCTTGGGAACGGCGGCACCAACCGAAGAAATTCACGTCTTTGCAACGGCTCCAACGATCCGGCTTGAAGACAGTCAGAATAACCTATCGGGTTATATCAATGGAGATAATGGCAACATCCTACTCCAGACCTATAACGCGAACCGAGACATCATTTTCGGCGAAAACGCGACCAGCGGCGAACTTATGCGCATAAAGGGGACGGGTCTGGTGAACATCGGTGGCCGGGCTGTAACAGCAACAAACTTCGGTGGTAAAAACCTTATCATCAACGGCGGCTTTCAGGTCAACCAACGTGTCTATGTTTCCACAGCGGCGACTGCGGACGGCACATACATGCACGATAGATGGCGTTCTGGAACTGCTAACAGTAGCTATGCGTTCTCTACTGCTTCCCCCGCAAGCCCGCAGAGTGTGACAATTGCAGCCAACGACAGTATAGAACAGGTAATAGAAGGTGCAAATATAGGTGTAGCTGGTACTCACACAATATCGTGGGAAGGCACCGCAACGGCAAGGGGGGTTGTAAATACTCAAACGATGTCTGGCAATTTTGCAGTATCACCCATCACTGTCACAGCCGTTTTGAACCAAGTTATTACCCTTCAATTCACCGGGGCAAATGCTGAAGATGGTTCGACTATTGCCACGGACACGGGGACACTTGGTAAGGTTCAATGCGAGGTGGGGGCTGTTGCAACTGAGTTTGAACACCGTCCTTACCAGCACGAACTGGCACTGTGTCAGCGGTATTACTGTAAGAGTTACAATCAAGGCACCGCGCCCGGCGCTTCGGGTGGCAATAACGGGGCTTTGCAGCAGGTCGGCGTGGTTACCGGCGCGAACGACGGCGTAAATTTCAATTTTGTATACCCCGTCATTATGCGTAGTGCGCCAACAGTTGCTTTTTATTCGCCTAACACGGGGACAGCCAGCCTCATTCGAAATATTGACGGCGGGACAGAAATCGCGGGGAATATCACGGCGACCGGCGACCGACAGACCATCCTCCAAAACACCGATGCGACTGTCGTTGGGCAAAGGTATGCGGTTCAATTTACAGCAGATGCGGAGCTTTAGAATGGAAATCCAAACAGTTAAACTTACCCGCGATGGCGGCTACCTGATCAACGGAACAATGTCTGTGCCGATTGACCGGGACAACCGCCATTACCGGATGATCCAAGAATGGATTGTCGCAGGTAATGAGCCAACCCCTGCTGATCCCGAACCCGCGTTCCAGCCCACAGACCTTGAAGTCAGGCTGGCCGCGTTGGAGTCCAAGTCAAATGTGACAGATGCTGACCGACTAACTGCGCGTAATGCTTTGACTGATTGGACCGACGAGACCCGTTGAAGGAGTAATACATATGACAACTTACGAATGGTCTTACGACCTCAAGACCGCAACCGCGCCGGTTGACGGCAAAAACGATGTGATTCGCGAAGTCCATTGGCGGCTCACGGCCATCTCTAGTGATGACCCGCCCATCACGTCCAACATCTACGGTAGCGTCATGCTGGGCGACCTAGATGACACTTATGTGCCGTTTGACAGCGTTACGAAGGACCACTGTCAGGCGTGGGTATTGGCGTCGCTGGATCGCACCGAGGACGAACTCAAGGCCGGGCTCGACGAGCGGATCGCCGCAATCAGGACGCCTGCTTTGGAGAGCAAGGTGCCGCCCGGCTGGTAAAAGGAGAAATAAGTAATGGTTCGCCGCAAACGAAGCAGACAACATGACTGAGGAAAAATTAGCCCAACGGCGACTAATGACGTACCTCCTCGAACGGCTGGCTAGGGATCGCGAGCACGTCATTGAGGCGTTCGGGGCGTCGATGGATTTTGATACCGTCAACGGAATATTGCACGACTATCTGTCAGACGTGATGTGCGATTACGGGGCCCTCGTGCAGGCTGCCCAACTCACGGAGGGTACCGGTACCGTTCAGGTCTCCGACCACCCGACCGAGGTGCTTAAAGCGCACCGCCTTTCATTCCTCCACCAGTGGGACCCGCCCGATGATTACAGTAGGCATTGACGCAAAAAGGGTCTCTCACTGCCGCCCGCCTGAATCAGGAGATTGTGATGGCCCAGCCTTCAGCAGTACGCCCGGAGATAGCACACACAACCATACCGCATTTAACCGATATTGCAGACGACACCTATCGTAATTATTACGCGTGCGCGTGCGGCCACGCGTGGTCCGACGATTATTCGTGCAAGATCGGTGATCGGTGCCCGAGTTGTGGCGCGGCTACGGAGCCGCACACGTCAGAAATATTGATGACGGAACCGGAATGGAGAGCCAAAAACTCCCCTGTGATCGGAGATTAGGAATGGAAGAGAATAACGAAAACGTATTGGCGTTTGGCGGTAAGTCGTACTCCCCGGACGATTTGAGCGATCAGCAAAAGTATTTTGCAAATCAAATCCAAGCCTTGCAAGGTCAACGTCAAACCCAACAGTTTGCTATTGACCAGCTAACTGCCGCGCTTGAATTTTTCACCCGGCAGCTTATCGCTAGTTTGCAGCAAGAAGACGAACAAGAAGACTCTTCGGTGGCGGGTTAGTACCGTGTCCCCGACAATAAGAGACGTTGACGCAAAATTAAATACCCACGAAGCGGTATGCGCGGAACGTTGGAAAGAAACGCTAGAGCGTATCAAGCGTCTTGAAATGATTTTAATAGGGTCTGCTGGCGCGGTTATTTTAATGTTGGCGGGTATGCTAGGGAAGATGTAGATGCCTCTAACAAAAGTTCAATTTAGACCTGGGATTAACCGGGAAAGTACGTCTTTTGCAGACGCACAGGGTTGGCGCGATTCAAATTTAATTCGTTTCCGGAAAGGCCGCCCCGAAAAGATAGGTGGTTGGCAGCGGGTTAGCGGATCATCCGTAATAGGGACTGTTCGATCTCTTAAATGCTGGGTTACATTGGGCGCTTTGAAGCTCATGGGCGCGGGCACGACGGCCAAGTTTTACTTAGAAAACGGCAATGCATTTTACGACATTACTCCTATCCGTAGTACCGCGACGTTAGGCACAAACCCGTTTACGACCGGTAGTTCTGGATCGGGTATTATAACTGTCACGGCAGCAGGGCATTCCGCCGTTGAAGGTGATTACGTTACGTTTAGCGGAGCCACTACTGTTGATGGCTTGACCACGGCAGACCTTAATAAAGAGCAGGTCATAGCCACTGTTGTTTCAGCCAATAGCTTTACTGTAGACACAGGGGGGTCTGCTACATCTGGATCAACAGCGGGTGGTGGTTCGGCTGTAATTGCCAACTATCAAATCCATGTAGGTAGCGAGGCGGTGGTTTCAGAATCAGGTTTCGGGGCAGGGTTTTGGGGAGGTTCGACCCTGACATACAGCCAAACCACCTTGGACGGTGGCATAAACGACAGCGTAACGTCTATAGATTTAACATCCGCGTCTGATTTTGAAACGGCTTCTACGACGACAAGCGCCGCCGTCGCCATTGTAGATACGACAATAAGCGTTGCCAGTTCTTCCGGGATGCCCTCCAGAGGAACCATCAAAATAGACAGCGAAAATATTGAATATAAAACTAATTCGAGCAATGTCCTTAGCAGCATTACTCGTGGTGCTGATGGAACTACAACGGCAACCCATTCTAGTGGAGCCACAGTCACCTTTGTTGGTCTGATACAAGTTGATGATGAACTTATTCAATATACTGGGAAGTCCAGTAACACCCTTGATGCAGGCGTTGTCCGGGCGGCTAAAGGGACCAGCGCGGCGGCTCATTCTGATGGCGATATCGTTAAGGAAGCCAATGAGTTTTACGGATTTGGTGACGCTGTAGCCCCCTTTACAACTGGGGAGACACGCCTTTGGTCCCAGGATAACTGGGGTGAAGACTCAGTAATGAATGTACGTGATGATGGCGTCTATTACTGGGACGCTACGTTAGGTCTGTCCACTAGGGCCACGGCCCTAAGTACTCAAACAGGTGCGTCTGACGCACCCACTACGGCGCGGCAAGTTTTGGTATCCGACACGGACAGGCATGTTATTTGTCTTGGAGCGAACACTATTGGAACCACTGCCCAAGATCTGTTGTTGGTGCGCTGGTCGGACCAAGAAAGTGCCGTTAACTGGACCCCGCAAGTAACAAACACGGCAGGCGATCAGAGGCTATCTTCAGGCTCGGAAATAATCACGGGGATCGAAACCCGGCAGCAGATTCTGATCTGGACGGATTCCTCGTTGTACGGCATGAGGTACGTTGGTCCTCCGTTTACGTTTTCGTTTAACCTTCTGGCCAATAACATATCCATTATTTCCCCCAATGCCGCTACGGCAATTGGTGACCGCGTTTTTTGGATGGACAAAGAAAACTTCTTCATGTTCACTGGTCAGATACAAGCTATCCCCTGTACTGTCTTGAGATATGTTTTTGACGATTTAAATTTCGACCAGACGCTAAAATTCTTTGCTGGCGCAAACCGGATGTTTAACGAAGTCTTCTGGTTCTACTGTTCTTCCAGCAGTGATGACGTAGACAGGTATGTTAAATACAACTATGCAGACAACACCTGGGACATTGGTTCTCTGTCCCGTACCGCGTGGGTAGATTTTGGACTGCATTCCAAGCCCCGCGCAGCGGGCGTATCCAGCAGCCTTAACTACATCTATTCTCACGAAACAGGGACTACTGATGATGGCGAGGCAATGTCCCCATTTATAGAGTCTTCGATATTTTCCATAGGGGACGGCGACCAATTTTCGTTTATCAGCAGGCTTGTTCCCGATGTAGACATCTCCAGTTCCGATTCCGACACCGCAGTAGATTACGTTTTAAAAACAAGAGATTACCCCGGTAATAGTCTGACAACGAACTCCACAAGTTCTGTTACAAGTACAACGGAGCAGGCTTTCTTACGATCCAGAGCCCGTTCTGCGGTTCTCCGTGTGCAGAGCAGCGCCAGCGACATACAGTGGACTTTAGGCGATGTTCGTTTTGACATACGCCCGGATGGCAGGCGCTGATGGCTAGGCTACTTGAAGTATCGCTGCCCTTGATACCACAACAGTATGACGCGGAACTTATGATTCAACTTGTTAGCGATATAGAGACCGCCCTGACGAAAACGGAAATCCCTTCGGTCATTAGCGGTGAAGATGACACGAACGGCTTGAACTGGTTTATGGGCTGATGGCTTCTGCGTATAAAAACATTCTTACGACAGTTGGTTCTACGGGAGATGTGACTGTTTACACATGTCCTTCGGCTACAACGGCTATTGTCAAGGACCTAAACTTGTACAATAGTCATTCCGGTACAATCGTGGTATTGTTGAAGATAACCGATAGTTCGGCTTCAGCAACGGTCACGCTTCAGAAAGACAGCATAGCGACGACCGCAGACGTGTCCCATTCAGGACCTTTTGTCCTTGAGACAGGCGACACGCTTATACTTAATTGTGATACGGCGTCAAAGATTATGGCGTTTGCAAATATCTTGGAGCTAACGTGATGTTACAACAGACACATCAAACCCTCAACACCGGGCTACAATCCTTCGTGGAATCTTCTCCCGATTATATCATGGCCCCGATTGGTCTTGGTTCTTTGCAAGAACAAGCGGGGCATCTTGCCGAATATGGGCGACACGGGGACATTTATGTTGTTCACGCGGCGGAGGGTGAGACTGTTGTGCCCATGGAGGTTTTGGACGCAAACCCCAAAATCCGAGAACTTTTGTTTGGCCAAATGCGCGAAATGGGCATTGATCCGCAAAGATATGTTGTTGGCAACGAATTAAACAGTTTGAACCCGGATACGGGAATGCCTGAATTCTTCTTCAAGAGCATATTCAAAAGCATCAAAAAGATTGTTAAGAAAGTAATTAAGGTAGTCAAAAAAGCCGCTCCGATTGTTATCCCAATTGCGGCGGCTATGTTTGGCATACCTTTCTTGGGTACCGCATTTGGCCCGGGTACTTTTGGCGCTAGTTTTCTTGGCAGCGGTATCGGCTCTCTCATAGGCGGCAGTAGTCTAAAGGAAGCCTTCGTTGATGGTCTTAAAGGGGGTGCGTTTGCCGTTGCAGGTGGGGGGATTAAATCGCTTTTGAGTGGCGGGACATTTATGGCGGGTGCAAAAGGTGCCTTCACCGGGGCCACGCCAATCTTCGACGCCTCTGGGACACAACTTGGGACGCAGTATGCTGCGTCAATTGGTGGGGACAATGCTTTAACTAGATCCCTTTACAGCCCTGAATCGGTTGCAGGCAGTTCCGCAGCGGGCGACCAACTTTGGGGACGCATGACAAGTGGTGACATTCCCGGGATGCTTACCGGCGAAGGTGCTCCGTATGGGCCTAGCGGTTCAGGGGAAGGGTTCGTTCCGTTAGGGGGCACCGCGACAACCGTACCTTCTGTTGCTTCTGGTTTTGGTGCTGATCTTAGCGCTGTTCCGTTCGACACGGGCGCAGCAACAGGCTCAGTGACTGGAGACTTCAGCGGTCCTTATGGACCAAGCTTAGCTGGACCAAGCTTAGCCGACACAGGTTCGGTTGGCGCAGACTTGTCTCCAGGAAGTTGGGCATATGGCGAGCAGGCGGCTCCCACAGTTGCTCCCACAACCACTCCCACAGCCGCTCCCACAGCCGCTGCTCCAGGGAGCATTGCTCAACGGGTGGCTCTAGAGGATGCCGCGAAAACAGCAATGGCCGCGAAAAGAAATGCCGTAAGCTATTTGGACCTTAGTTCGGACAACCCAGCTTTGGGGGGTCCTTCTATAACCGCACAGGATATCTTAAAGGTAAATCCGGCCTTACAAACCGCGCCAGCGTCAGCGGTCGAAGCTGTTCTCAAGGACGTAAATCCGGGCCTCCTACAAAGAGCTTCTCTTCCCTTGACTTTAGCTGGCACAGCCGCGTATTTCGGGGGCGCATTTGATCCCCCAAAACCCGAGGACTTTGGAACTGAAGAAGAATACTTGGCTAAGTTTGAAGAATTTAAACGGGCTAATCCTTTGTTTGAAGGAAATCCAGAACAGTACACGGTGGCGTTGCGCCCGAACCGTTTTGACCCGGGTGGTGATCAATTTGATCCGTCACCGGTAAGCTTGTTCGCAGCTAATGGAGGTCCTGCTTTTTTGGCGAATGGAGGCGCGGCCTTCTCACCCCAGCGTTTTGCGGCACCGACTTCCGGGGCACGGTTCGGCATCCCAGGTCCGGAAATCTCGGCCCCCCTCCCCTACGCGGGTGATTTTGTATCCAGTTATTCTGCGCCACCGCCAAGAGGCACGTATGGACCGGCAGCCTTGCCCCCTGGTCACAGCCCCGCAGATACGACAAGCACCAACACATTCTTTGACCCGGACAAACACCGTGTTTCGTTGTACAACGCTGGCGATTACATACCTCCCGAACCAGACCCCGAACCAGACCCCGACCCGGTTGACGAGTCCGCTCCTCCGGTTGACGAGTCCGCTCCTCCGGTTAACGAGTCCGCTCCCCCGGGTTACATTCCTCGTAACTCCGCTCCCCCGTACTATGACGAGGACGGATTCCTCGTAACTCCCCCCGATCCGTACGTTGACGAAGGCGCACGTCACGGTGGGTTTATCGATCAAACGCAGCGGCCCGAGATGTATGGACAAAGGGCCCGGGCACTGGTCGAAGGCCCGGGAACCGAGAAATCTGATTCAATACCCGCCCGACTGTCAAACGGCGAGTTTGTATTGACGGCACGGGCGGTTCGGGGCGCAGACCCCACGGGTAATGGAGATCGTTACCGTGGCGCGCAGAACCTGTACAAGCTCATGCGGAATTTTGAGATGAGGGCTTGAAGATGCCCGACAGAACAATAACCGAGCAACTAGTCCGGGAAGCCCCGGAGATAGAAGCTTTTAAGCTGGGGCTTCTGCAATCCGGAAGAGATTTAGCAAACATTCCCTTGCAGGACCAGATACCGCAACAACAAGTGGCGGGTCTGTCCAGTTTAGAGAAACAGGCTCTTGCCGGTGCCGGGACTGCCGGTGGTATAGGAGGTTATCGCGGGCTAGCACAGACTGGACGCGGGGCACTAAGCGGCGGCTTAGGTGTGTTCAACCAAGGACTTAATGTTTTAGACGCCACTGCCGGAGATCTCGGGCAAGGTGCTGCCGCCGCAACCTCCGCCGCCGCAAAACTGGCCCAGGCCGGGGGTCAGTTCGGGGTAGGGCCGGGGTATACGGCGCAACAATTCGCAGGCGGGCCGGGGTATACGGCGGAAGGATTTGACCCCGCTACAATATCCCGGTTTCAAAACCCTTTTGAAGATCAGGCCGTACAGCAAGCCCTTGCAGATATCCGGAGAGAAGGTGACATAGCGGGGAACCAGCAGGCAGCCGCCGCCGCCCAGACGGGGGCTTTTGGCGGTTCTAGGGATATTCTTCAACGCGGGGAATTGGGGCGCAACATATTTGAACAACAGGCACGTACTGCCGCTCAAATGCGGCAAGCCGGTTACCAAGATGCTGCCCAACGGGCGCAGGCTGATTTCGCGGACCAGCAACGGCGGGCTCAAGCTCAAGCGCAGTTCGGGACACAGACGGGACTTCAGGCTTTTGAGGACGCGCAGAGACGGGAACAAGCTCAATCCCAGTTTGGCACCCAGACGGGACTCCAAGCTTTCGAGCAAGCTAGGCAACGGGACTTGGCCCAAGCGCAACAACTCCAAGGCATTGGTTCGTTGTACGGGAACATTGGTTCTCTCCGCTCTAGTGTAGCGGGCCAGTACGGTAACCTTGGTCAGGCCGGGTCCAACGTTGGAGTGCAACAACTTCAAGCCGCGCAGCAAGCCCAAGACCAGGGTTTAAGAGAGATTGGTTTGCAACAGACACTTGGCGGTTTGGAGCGCGCCCAACAGCAGTCCGCTCTGGATGCAGCATTCAACCGCGACCGCCAGCAACTGTACGAGCCCTATACCCGTCTGTCGTGGCTGAGTGATATCTACAAGGGCGCACCTTCCAGTACATCGTCCCTTGGTTCGGTTACTTCTCCCAGCCAACCGCTCCCTTCCGTCGCACAACAAATAGGTGGGATAGGCACCGGCATCCTGGGTGCCGCAGTAGGTGCCAAAGCCCTTGGAAACCTGTTCTAAAGGATTAGCTGCAATGCCAAACATCTATGACCGACGCATGTTCAAGATGGCCCAAGGTGGCATGATGCCTCCTGCCATGGGAGAAGACGCCATAGATTCGGTCGAATTTATGACTCCTGAAGAGGAATCCCGGATCTATCAGGAAGCCGAAGGCATGCCTCCGGAAGTCCTACAGGCAGCGGACCAGGGCCTTCGCGACACTTCGGATGAACTTATCATGGAGAGCATTCCGGGAGTGGTGCAGGAAGAGGTTACACGTAGCATAGGGAACGTTGAAGGTGCCACGGACTTCAAGCAGATTATGAACGCCGTCTGGGATGAGGATGCGGATATTTCCTCGTACCGTTCGCGTCTGGCAGAGGTTGTTGGCGCATCCGACGCGGAGAACACACCGGAATCCGTTCTTGCTTTGGTGCAGCCAACCCTGCAACTTGCGGAACTGGACCAAGGCGTAGGTGCTCTCATGCAGGAAGAGTTGGCAGAGGTTGGTGGAATGGCTGGCGGTATAACCGAGCTTGCTACCAAGAGTGCCGTTGCGGATGGTATGGCCGCTGAAACGGGTGCCCTTGTGAATGCAGTCGGTGGGCTAGCCAATGGTCAGGGGATCATGGGCGTTGCACCGGAAGCCACGGGCGTTGATCCAATGGTTCTACAAGCCATGATGCAAGGTGTAGGGCCCATGGGCCAAGGCATCGCCTAACAGGAGGTATCCATGGCAACAAGACTCAATACGATCACTAGTCCTTATTTCCAAACCTTTGCCAAAAATCTAGAAGACCTTCGCACCGCCGGTTCAGGACGAGGAGGTATACAGGATTTGATGGCTCCTAACATGGAGACGGTTGCGGCCCGTGAAGCACAACTAAAGAAGTACTTAGGTTCTACGGATTACGACACGCAGCTTGAAGAAACCAGGGATTTAGCCAAGCTGCAAATCGCCCTGTCCTTGATGAAACGCGGTTTTGCCGCAGCGGGTGCCACGCCCGTGCGCGGGGAATCTCCCGCAAGCACCTTGTCCCGGGAACTCTTGTCTCCTGTTGCTGGAGACATTACGCCTATTGCTTCAGATCTACTCAAGCAACGTAGAGCGGCAGAAGCCGCCAAGAGGCAGGAAGAGCGCCAGCTAAGACTTGCCGCGTTGCAGGCTGTGAAGGATGAAGACAAAGCTAGACTCAACCTGGCGTTAGCGTTGACCCCAAAACCAATTGCAACGACGGCGGGGAAACTGGGGTTGGACCCTTACGTGGTAGTTAGCCGGGATGACGAGGGCAACCTTTCCCTTGTCAAAGAAGAGGGGGGGAATGCTGCTATTCAAGTACGACAGGGGAGCAAGGGGGGTGTTCCAACAATAACCGATATTAAAACGCTGCTTCCTTATCCACTAGGCCTCGGCCAGGAAATTATGAAACTTTCAGAATTCACCAAAGGGGTGGGTACTGGAGGAAAGGCGGTTAACGCAGGCTATATGCAAAACACAAAAACAAAAGACTTCCAGCACGTAGTCCGGAGGGGGTATGGAAAAGGAGCTTACTTTTCTCTAAGCGGAGATGATGTACCCCGGAAAGGGTGGGAATGGGTGGGAAGTACAATTCCAACCGATAAAACCCCCAAAAAAACCGACGCGGAAAGAAAACGTGAGAACAACCGCGATTTTCTGTACACCAGCATGAACGATATCCAAGACCGGCAATTGGAGGGTCCCAATACGCCGTTTAGTGCTAAAAGCGCCTTGTTTTTTGACCTAGCGGCTTACCGGAAGGGTGATTTTCCGTTCCGGTACATCCCTCCCAACACCAAGCCGTTGAAAGCCGCTGCAAAATCTATTCCTATAACCAATGAAGAGGTTCAAGAGTTTATAACGACAAAAGTCAACAGCTTGGCCGACGCCACTTTGCAAACTGATTTTGGGTCCGCTAACCAACAAATTAAGTCAGATAGACTGAATAACGCTGTTAAGGCAGTTTTGTCTTTGCCACCTACAACACTTTTCGGTGCTAGTGAGATACCGAATTTAGGAAAAGATTCCAATAACCGTGTAGTGGGGTACTCTCCCAATGCAGGGGCATTTAATCCAGCGGTTCAGAAAGAAGCGATTAAATCTGCTGTGGCTTCTTTGAGACAAGACGCGGCGGCGAACCCAAGACAAATGTACGCCCAGGTTCAGAGGCCCGCTAGTAAAGAGGCTCTTAACACCCTTCCCGGTCGCGTAAAAATTGCTACTATGGTTTTCCCGAATGCGTTTGGTGCGCCGCAAGTGGCGGGAACAGATTCTTATGACTCTAATTTAGTTCAGCGACGAAGAGATATAGAAGCCGCAATTCCACGATCTACTCTGGTTATAGGAGCTTCAGACGACGACTATAGGAAAGTTCTTGCTGACAGGGCCGATAATATATCCGCTGCGAGAGACAAACTTCAAAACAGTAAGGGTGCCCGCGATGCTAGAGATGCTTTTCTTCTGTTTGGGCAGTTTCGCCAAGGTCTTATTGATTTTAAAAACGCCGCCAGAGAAAGTGATGTTGAGGGTTTTGCTACTGGTAGACTTGCCGCAGGATTATCTAGACTTGGTTTTGCTAAGTTTATTTCCGAAGAGGGCGCAGAACATTGGCGTAGGCTAACCGCCGCCTCCGACAGATTCCAAGAGGGGATATCCCGCCGGGTTGGCAAAGATTTTGGCGATGACAGAATTAGTAATACAGATGCCGTTGCGTACCAAAAACTCGTGGCAGATATAAAAAGGGGCAAGGGTTTTAACCGAATTTTAATAGAAGACGGGTTATCCCGAATAAAAAACAACATGGCAGATCTCATGTCGCGTGGCGGAAGGGTTGGATGGACGGAGCGGGAGCTAAGACAAGCCGCAGAAGCGGGCGTTGACTTTTCTGACCTTGAAACGTTGGAAAATTGGCACGGGCACGGGTATTACGGGAAAGACAGGTACGCGGCTACTAGACAACGGACTCCGTCTCTTTCTGAGAACCAGCGGGACATCATTAGAACACAGGGCCAGTTAAAAGATACTATGTATGGCGGTCAATACACCATTCCAGATGTGAACTATCTAACTGATGAGACACCCACCTTTGAACGGGGAAGAGAAGAAACGGACCAAGGAGCGGCTGTTGAGCCAACTAGGACACTACGAAAAGGACCTATTCAATTTGATCGCTACGTTAAAGAGTTGGCACGGCGTGCCGGGGTAAATGTTGACGTGATGCGTGAACGGGTAGTACGAGGGATAATTTCGTACAATATTTTCCGTGACCAAATAGGTAGGTAAAGAACATGGCGGAGCCAATAAAGACACCTCACACGGGCATCACTGCAACCTATCTCGGCCCTGCGGGAGCCAACGGTATTGAGCACTCATACCTCCTTACGAATCCACAAAGCGGCGCAGAAGAAAAATTTACCGCTACTTACCCCCCCGAAGACAGAGAGGATTCGTCTGGACAAAGACTTCCCGGTTTAAACAGTTTATTTAATGTGGATTTTAACACTCCTGCGGGTCGAGAATTAGCTTCGACTCTTGCCCCGGTTTTTAGGCGTCTTCAATACAAGGACCAACGTGACTTTATTGACCGGGCTATAAAACCTGTTGGACGGAGTGTTCCGGCTTTCTTCGTAGGGGGTCCCTGGGACACAGCAGGGTTGTTGTCCTACGTTCCGGGCCCCGACGAACTTGCTATGATGGGGTATGAAGCTGTTACAGGCGAAACACCCTCCCTGCTGGAAAAATCAAGAGCGCGAGACGAAGCTGGTAGGAAATCGGTAGCAGAATATTACGGAACAGAAGCAACCCGAAGACGCTTCCAGCAATACCTCCGGGCCGCTGACAGGTACGCCGAAGAGAAGTGGAAATTTAAACCTTTTGAATCCACAATGGGCACCGACATGACACCGGAAGCCCGTGGCGTTTGGGAAAAAATGACAACCACGGGGTTAGAGTTTGCCGTTAGCGGCCCCGTTATGATATCGGGTGTGACTGTTCCGGCCAAAATTTTGCAAGAGGGCGCAAAATTTACCTTTGCCCGATTGGCTAAAGAATCTGCTAAAGAATTGGGAGAGGACGCCCTAAAACCGGAGAACATTCGTTCTTTAATAGATAAAGCCAACGCTTACGTTAACCCCCTTCTCAAATCAGGACGCCGTAACATATACGGAGAGATGGGTTTTGGAGCAGCCGCAGGTGTGTCTACCGAAGCCGCCTTGGACCAACTAAACAGAATAGATCCGGACGCAGCGGGGTGGCTAAAAACAACTGTCGCCATTGGCTCCGGGTTACTTGGTCCGATTGCCGGTAGGGGTGTTTACACCGCTTTTTTACAGGGTCCGATAGTGCGTTTAGGCACCCGGGCTTTTGTAGACCCCCTGTTTAGACCCGAAAAGTCCGCCGCAAGATTTAGCCAAGACACTGGATTTGGGAAGTCTCCCGAGGACCGTGCGGGGGTGGCAAGTGTTGCAAGGCTTTTGGAGGAATCCGTTAGAGATGGAAGGCACATAGACCAAGCTTCCGGCTTGGCTTTTACAACGCCGGAACTTGCGCGAACCGAAGCTAATATATTAAGGGCGGAAATCCAACTTAAACGAGAACGACTATCTCAAGAAACAGACCCGGCTGTTCGATCTCGCTTAGAAAAAGAAATTGAAGCGGACGGAGCTAATGTAGGTTTCTTAAACAGGACGGCTAATTTCCACGAAAGCGTCCTTCAGTCCGCTACAAACGACAAGAACCTTAATTCGGTCAACCGGTTTTTTGCAGAAGAGTCTGCACGGTTGGTTGACCGAAGGGAACAGTTTTTTAATTACATTGAAAACACCTTTAAAAGATCCATGGATGATTTGGACTTTGGCGGCAAGCCAGGAGGAAGCGTAGAACAACATCGCATAGATTACGAAAACGTAGATAATCTGGGAACCACGCCAGAGTTTGAAGCCACTCGACGGAAACTTGTAATGGAGGGACGCCCCCAAGGCGTAGAAGGTTCTGAATTTGCGTGGTTGAACCCGCAAACCAATGCCCGCGTGAAAGACATTGAAGTAGACCTGTCTTCTCAAATGGAGAAAAGTTTTGCAGATGCTCAAGCCGCCGCCCAAACCCGCGTTGATTTCTGGCAAGAATCGGTTCAGTCCTACCTAGCGGACAGGGGTCTAACTCGCGCTACAATGCCCGCAGCAGAAAGAAAGATGGTTGGCGACCTTATCCGAGGGACCTACGATGACGCCTATCGTGAATACAGGGCGTTTGAAAAAGCCGCGTATGGTCGAATAAAGGGGCTAGACGACAAAGTTACCGAGAATATTGTTTTCCCTAAAGGTTCCACAGATCCGCTGGATAAATCAGACATTTCCGGAATGACGGTAGCCGAATGGGCGGCAGGAAGACTGGAAAAACTGTCCCGGGCAGAACGATTCAATATTAAAGAAGTGCCCGTAGAACTGGCACAACTTACCGGGTCCCGTGCGGTGTTGGCTCAATTAAAGCGGCAACAACAAGAAGCCGTAGCGGCGGGCCGCGCAAGTGCCGCGCAATCGCGCATACCGGACCTAGAACGCCGACGTGATGAGGCGATAGCGGAAAAACAAGAAGCCGAAAAGAGATTTGACCAACAGTTAGATACGGACCGATTGGACGCGGAAAGGACTGCGCGGTCCTTGGATGAATATGTTCAAGGTAAAATGTCCGGACTGGACGATTCCCAGAGACAAGCTGTACAGGATTTTACCGAGCAGCCCCGGGATTGGGCAACTATGACACTGTCGGATGCCCGCGCCATGGCTCCTGCGGGTCTTGGAGCTATTTTTTCACAAGTGGCGAAACAGAAAAAATCTCTTGCAAATCTAGGTGAGGGGGTTGCGTCATCTAGAGCCGCCCAGGCCATAGATGAGGATGTAATCCGGTTCTCTGAACAAGCTCAAAAAGCCCAGTCTGAAATAACGAAGATCACTGAAGACTTCTTAGGAGCCGGGGACGACGTTGTTGTCGAACCGACCGGGCGTCTGACTTCCAGGGATTCTTATGGGGCGCTTGTCTCTCTCGGTGTTTCGGCTAACGATGTTAAAGAAACAATTTCCAACATAGCGGAAGCTACGAGACGCGAAGTCTCCGCTAACGGTAGAACCCCAAGACACAGAAATCTGATACATTTGAGGAAAACCCTTGAGCAACTTCTTTCAACCCAGACCTTTGCCAGTCTAGATCCGGCAGCTTTAGCGTTTGCCCGAGCGGCTTCCCGTATAAAAAACAGGGTAGATGATGCTCAAGGCGACATATTAGAAAAAGACCGGGGCGCGGCGGTCAAGGTTCCTGTGGAGGAGGTGCCGACAAAAGTTCTTCCAGAATCCGCCTCTCCCTTAACCCGGGCTTCAAATATAAGGGTTCTTACCGAGGCTACCGCTGAACTGCCCGATTTTGTTACCATAAGAAGAGGGGACGACGGAGAGATTGTCACGGATGCAGAAGGCGTATCCATTGCAGTTATTGACGAAAAGGCCATAGACGGACGGTCCTTGTTTGAAAATCCAGAATCGCCCTTCGAGTTGGTGCGCGTTGGAGAAGCCGGAACGCCTTTTGAGATAAGAATAAAGCCGGACAGGTTGGCCCCCGCGAGCGAAAGATCTTTGAAAGTTGCAGAAAGTATTCTTCTTGAGCGTTTAGCTCTACGTTTTCCAGACGGGGTGGATTCAAAAAGCCTAGAAACGTTTCGGAGCAAAAACAAAGAAGCCTTAAAATTTTTAGAGGATAATGGACGCGGCGATGTACCGACGTTGATAAAAGACGCGGACGGACTTGCGACCCAGCTAGACGCTCTGAAAGTACTCCGAAATGATAAGACAAGACAGCAACTTAACGAATTGGTGAACAGGGGCCAGCTAGATCTACAGGGTCTAAGTATTGATGATTATCTCGACTACATTGGTCAGAGGCGCAAACGATTCTCGGAAGAGAATGCTTTTTCCGAAGTTATAAATGCAGAGGCCGGGCGCGGAGCCGAACTTCTTTTTGACCAAGTTCTAGACCCCAAAAACAAATCCCCAAAAAGATCTCTTAACGAATTTCTGTCTCTTGTTCGTGGAAACCGGCAAGCTGAGAAAGGTCTGCAAGCTTCCATAATTGGGCAACTTTTCAAACGTTCCACTACACGAGACGAGGCTCTTATAAAACAAGCGGGAGAAAGTTTTGCGTCTGCTTTTGACCCAGTCAAGTTTCGTGAGTTGCTATCAGATGATCGTGTTCGTTCGCTTCTTCGGGAAGCTTTTCCAAACAACCCGGAGTTGTTACCGGGATTGGACAAGGTGGCAAAGACCGCGTTTGAAACGTCCAATTTTACCAGCGGAGGTTCGCTTGGAGGTAGAATAGATCCGCAATCTGCATTAAGCATGGAAGCGTGGAACAACCTGGGTAGGGTAGCGGGCTTGCAGTTTGCAGAACGGGTTGCTTTTGTAAACGCACTGGTAGCCGCCGGAGTGGGTAGCCGCATGTTCGGGAAAATCGGGAAAAACATAACCGGAAACAAGATAAAAGACATTTTGATTAACGCCGCTCTTGATCCTGAAATAGCTGTAGGTTTGGCAAAAAAGACTTCCCAATCACAAACATGGTTAGACGAGTTGGCAAAAGCCGCAATCGACGCGATTAACGTGCCGGGGGCGATAGCTCGTCGCCCAGGGCATGCGGTTCCTGTCTTGAAGCGAGGCGAGGAAGAGTTTGATGCCGAGGAAGGTCCCCAGGCATACTTACGCCCCCTCTCGGCACCCGTTCGTCAGGCTGCATCCGCCATGCCTGCGCGACCGCCACTGGCTGCGTCCGCGCTCAGTCAGGTCAATCCTGTCGGACCAGGGCCCATGGCCCAAGGAACGATGGCCCAAGGAACGATGGAAAGGGGTCAGCAGATATTTGGAGTTCATGATCCGATATTCAGTGCCGCACACGGCGGCTATGCGGATAAGAACTCAGGCATCATGTCCATCAAATGCAAGCCGCAGCAGATAGTCGGATGATCCTGACCGAGCACTTCACCCTTGAAGAGTTAACAAAGTCCGATACGGCCAGCCGCAAGGGCATAGAAAACGAACCCGGCGCAGAGGCTATCCGTAATTTGATTCTGGTAAGCACCATGATATTGGAGCGAGTCCGCAACCACTACGGAATACCGTTCTCCCCCAATAGCGGGTTCCGGGGTTTGGAACTGAACCGTGAGATAGGGTCCTCCGACAAATCCCAGCACGTCGAAGGAAAAGCCGTAGACTTTGAAGTCCCCGGGATCGACAACAAAGAGGTCGCTCTATGGGTCAAGGAAAACTGTAGTTTTGACCAGCTTATTCTGGAGTTCTACAAAAAAGAGGACCCTCACAGCGGCTGGGTCCATTGCAGTTACGACATAGACAAAGATCCACAGGGGATGAAGTCAAACATCTTTGACGGTAAGGTGTGGAGCGAACTCGTCTAGTTCCAGCGCGTTGGGTAGTCGCACAGAAGCAGACAATCCGACTCCTTCTTAATAAGCTTTTCTAACGTTTCGACGCGCTTCTCCAAGGAGCGGCGTTCCTGCGTTGACCAGACACTGCTAGCGCCCCCAACTAAAGCGGAGGCGAGGGGAGTGCAGCCGATTAACGACACAAGTAAAGCAAGAATGATTATCATTATTATAATATTCATGAAGACGACTGCTTTTGATATCATCGTCTAAAACCCCCAACGCTGTCTTCCTCAAGACCACTCAAGGTTTTTCCTAATACAGCCGTGTCCATATAGTCCTGAATATCCTCTATATGCTCCTCGTCTGTTGATCCAATATCTAAGTCGTGTGTGTTTACATGGTGCCATCCAGGCACCGTTATCCTTATTTTGTAACCATTCCAGTTAAATTCCCGCATACCCCGGAAATGTGTGCGAACAACACTTCCTGTTTTCCTGATATGTGTTTTCACAATGTGAAATATCTTTTTCTTCCTGCCTCTGTCGTTTACATATAAATCACGGTCTTTGAAAAAATATGGTGTGCGTAAGACGTTAACGCTAAATATAGCGGCTAACCGGCCCTTGTACGCTTTCACCTTTATCATTGAATTGGCGGCGGCTATTTGAGCATTCGCGGTTTCGATAAAAAGTGACGCTAGAAATGGTTGCACGTCTTTGCCGTGTTCTTTAGCCCAGCCTTCAAAAAATTCTGGGACGCCCCACCTCCTTCGCGGAATGGTAAATGTAGATCCTCTACCCCTACCTTTTTTCCCCCGGATCGTAATGTTTTTGTTTTCAAGAACCTTTAGTATATGGACCTCTCCGCTAGGAGAAACATTAAGGGCAAATTCAGTCGGAGCGCCACCTTTCATTGATCCATGAAACGTGTCCCAGTATACGGTGCAACAATAAACATCCCCGCTATTGACAGGCTGCACCGTAGTCGGCGCTCTATCCGAAAGGTATTTGTTAAAATAGACCGCGAAAGGAACGTATAATTTCTTTTCCTTATCTATCTTCACCTGTTGGGAGCGACTGCCGTGCAGCACCATTCCAAAGGAGGGGCGAAGTTCAAGCCATCGTGGTTCTAGAACGTCGCATTCATACCCTTCGACCTTCCTCTCCGGTAATATATATGCGCCGATTTGTGAGTATAAGTCATATGCATTTTTATCACCGCGCTTCATACGTTTGAGGATGACAAAATACCTGCCGAGTTGATCTAGGATGGTATGGCGAAAATAAAATTCCCCGTACTCGTCCTGCTCTGCGGCTGGCACAACCTTAGAAATTACCTTGGCTGGCGCAACCTCTGAGGTTTCCTCCCCGAGGGGAGGTTTGAAATAGGTTGTTATTAGCAGCCAATATTTTCTAATTCTCTGCATTACCGATCCCTGAAAGGCGACCACACCCGCTATTTCAGCCATTCTCTCGCATCCTCCCCAAGCACTGTGTCGGCAATCCGGATCTTGTTTCGCAAGGCATCCACAACCTTTTCGTCTATAGTCTTTGGCGATATCAGATCGATATAAGTCACGTTGTTCTTCTGACCTATGCGGTGGGCGCGGTCTTCTGACTGCAACCGTAGCTCTAGATCATAGCTGTTGGAGAAATAAATCACCGTGTTTGCAGCGGTCAAAGTCAATCCGTATCCGCCGGTTTTAGGGTGCCCCACGAGGAAACGTAATTCGGAATGCCGGTCCTGGAAAGATTCCACGACTTGTTGGCGTTCTGAATCAGGGGTTTCCCCGTGGAGCGTTGCGACCGCTTGTACGCTAAAGCGGTCGCGCAGGGCCTCGGCAATCGCGCGAATGTCCCGGGTCCATGTCGCCCATATGATTGCCTTGCCCTGTATCTCTTCGACAATGTTTAAAAGTTCACCAAGTCTGTTTGATTTGACCGGGTGCGTTTCACCTTCGTCGTCTGTCAAGTGACCCAGACAGATTTGTTGCAGGCGCATTATCTGCGTCAGAACATTTTGGGTTGTCGCAAGTTCTCCGCTTTCCAAGCGGGCTAGCGCCAAGTGTTTCATTTGTGTGTAAGCGTCCGACTGTTCCTTCGTCAGTTCGACCGAGCGGCGTACATACACCTTCTCCGGAAGATCTAAACACTCTTCCTTGCGAACGCGGTAAGAAAAGTTTTGTAATTTTTCGGTGAGTTCGTCCAGCCTGCGGAATCCTAAGATCTGGTTAAAAGAGTGTGCGCCCATGGACCTGCGCTGCACCACGGCATACCGGCCTTGAAACGCATAGTAACTTTTGAACCCCAAGATTTCCGGGGACAGAAAATCCATTTGGCTGTACAAGTCCATGGGAGATTTGGTGACCGGTGAGCCCGTTAGAATTCGCTTCGTTACCGCGCCACGGCCCACGTCACACACGGCCTTTGTCCTCTTTGCGCGCCTGTTCTTTATTGTAGTGGACTCATCTACAACCATGCAGGCCTTGAATTTCTTTACAAAAAACTCCGCGACATCGACACCTTTTTTGGTAGAAAACGCCTCAATATTCATCAACAAAAACTTCAACTTCCCAACGGGCTGTGATAAATCAGTAAGCTCTTTTCGTTTTGCCTTGGTCAGGCTGGGCTTCCACAACACCACTTCGTGGTCTATCCGGTCAGGGAGGTGCGCCGAGATCTCGCCAATCCAGTTTGCAATAACGCCTTTGGGGGCAACTATGACCGCCAGATTAATTTTCCCGCTCTCGTAATTGTATCCAATTGTATCAATGCAAACCTTTGTTTTTCCGGTCCCCATGTCCATAAGAAGGGCGTAGTTCTCGGTGTCGCAACTGGCGTCGAACGCCTCCCGCTGGTGCTCGTATGGGGTGGTTTTAAAATTAAATTCGGGCATGGGTGAGATTTCTCTTGCATCGTCTGCGTAATACCCATATAAACATATTCGACGGTCAAGTCAACCGCCGATGAACGAACGAGGACTAAGGATGAACGATTTACTATCTCAAATGGCCGCTGATTCCGGTACGAGAACCGATCAGCTAGACCAACTGGAAGAAGGCAAGCTTGACGCAGTGGCGCGTCTGGCAAATGAAGCTGCCGAGTTGGAAATAAAGTTGGCCGACGCCGAGCGTCAGATGAAAGACGCTAAAAAGGCCCTGCATAAAATCACTGACGAGCAACTGCCCGAGGCACTGGAAGTTATGGGCCTCGAAAAGTTTACGTTAAAAGACGGCAGCGAAATTGCAGTCAAGCCTATTTTTGCAGCTTCGATTCCAAGAGACCGCAGGCAGGAGGCTTTCCAATGGCTGCGCGACCACGACTTTGGTGATATCGTCAAAAACAACGTGACCGTAACGTTTGGTCGCGGAGAAGATGATGTTGCAAGACAGTTCGTGGACTTGTGCGGTTCACGAGGTTTCGCTCCCAACCAAGCAGAAAAAGTCGAACCAATGACTTTGAGGGCGTGGCTTCGGGAGCGGGTAGAAGCGGGCGACTCCATCCCGCTTGATTTATTTGGAGCTTTCATCTCACAACGAGCAACTATCAAGAGGAAAAAATAAGATGGCTAGAGCAGTAGCAAAAAAGAAGCAAGCAAAGCTTGCGGTAATGTCCGAGGACATGTTCGCCGCCGACGCGGGCGTTGGCGTCAATAATCTCGGGTCCGAGGACCTCGCAATCCCCTTCCTGAAGGTCTTGCAGAAAATGTCCGACGAGTTGGACGATCTGGGCGACGCCAAGCCCGGCGACATCTACAACACCGTCACCAAGGATGTCGTGAGGGGCAAGGACGGGGTGACCGTCATCAACTGCGCGTATAACCTCCAGTACATTGAGTGGGAGCCCCGGGGCACCGGGTCTGGCGCACCTCACCAGATTTACAGTGCGGGTGATACCATTCCCCAGACCGAAAGGGGGGAAGACAACAAAGATTACGTTGTCGGAGGCAATGGCCGTTACCTTGAGCGCACGGCACAGCATTACGTCTTGATCATAGACGAAGACGGAATCACGCAGCAGGCCCTCCTGCCCATGAAATCGACACAATTCAAAAAGTCGAAGCAGTGGAACTCCGCGATGCGGAGCCTGAAAATGAAGGACCAGAAGGGGAACTTGTTCACTCCTCCCCGGTTTGCGTACACGTGGTTGCTGGAAACGGTTTCCGAGGAAAACAAGAATGGAAGCTGGCACGGCTGGCAAATCAGCAAAGGCGACGTGGTCAGCGATCCGTTGATCTACGCGGAGGCCAAGTTGTTCGCGGAGAGCATTCAATCGGGTCAGGTCAATGTCCGTCATCAACGTGACGAGGACAGAGACACGACCGATGATGAAGACACGCCGTTTTAATCGGAGTAGGGGGAGGGGTTAACTCTCCCCCGTTTTCCATGCAGGAGCAAGTAAACAGATTCGCACGGCTGTTCCGTGGATTGAACCGGGCATACGGGGCCCTCGACCTCACCAACAAGGATGCGCGGGGGAAGGTCAAAGGCAAATACAAATTCATCCACGAACCACGGACCGCCGACACGTTTGAATCCCACCTGAGCGGTGAGATGAGCATTGGTGTTGTGCCAATTAACGAGGAGAATTTATGCCGGTGGGGTGCAATTGACGTTGACCAGTACCCCCTGGACCACATCCAGATAATTTCCACGATCAAAAAGCTGGCCCTCCCAATGGTGGTTTGCAGAAGCAAATCAGGCGGGGCGCATATTTATTTGTTTTTCAATGAGTTAGTAGAGGCCGAAAAGGTCCAGCTTAAATTAAAAGAGATTGCATCCGAGATAGGGTTTGGCGGCTGCGAGATTTTCCCCAAGCAGATAAAGCTGGTTTTGGAGCGCGGGGACAACGGCAACTTTCTGAACTTGCCGTACTTCGACCAAGAGAACGGCTTGCGGTATGCCGTCAAGGAGGACGGCAGCGCGGCCACGTTGGACGAGTTTCTCGACCTTGCGGAAGCTTCCGCCATCAGCGAACAGAATTTAGACGAACTTTTAAGCGTTGAGGCCCCGGAGGTCGATCAGAGACTCAAGGATGGTCCACCGTGCTTACAGGCTCTAATGCGGCAGGGCTTTCCGCAGGGTACCCGGAACAACGGCCTGTTCAATCTGGGAGTGTACCTCCGCAAATCCTACCCCGACGAATGGGAAACGAAGATCCTCGACTACAACCAGACAATCATGGAGCCCGCCCTAGACCTGAAAGAGGTCAACGTGGTTGCGGATCAGGTGAAGAAAAAAGATTACCAGTACAAGTGTGCCGACCAGCCAGTCTGCAATTTTTGCAACCGGGATCTGTGCCGTAGCCGCAAGCACGGCGTTGGCGGTGGAGCGAACACGCCCAGCGTTGCGAACCTGCGAAAATACGATTCCGAGCCGCCGCTCTGGTTCCTCGACGTGAACGGGAGCCCGGTCGAACTGGACACCGAGGGACTGCAAAAACAACCACGCTTCCAGATCCTCTGCATGGAGCAAATAAACTTCATGCCCCGAACGATCACACGGCAGGCATGGGAAGCCCAGATGAACAACCTCTTGAGTCAGATGCTAGACACGGAGGGGGCGGTAATCTCGACCTCCGATGACACGTCACTGCGCGGTCAGTTCTACGACATGCTGGAGGAATTTTCGACGCACATGCAGTCCGCGCTCGACAAGGAAGAAATGCTGCTCCGCCGCCCATGGACCGACGAAGAACAGGGACGAACATTCTTCCGGCTTAAAGACTTTGAGGCTTTCCTGAAACGAAACAAGTTTTTTGAGTATAAGAGCAACAAAATCGCGCAGCGCCTTCGCGACATCGACGGCAAGTCCGAGCAGTTCCGAATAAAAGGCCGCGTGGTCCGTTGCTGGTCTATCCCGGCGTTCGCCAAGGTCACCGAGGAATTTGAATCCCGGTTTGAGGACGAGGAGGAGGTTCCGTTTTGAGCAATGCACCACAGAACTGGAGTGTGATTCTTCGGGAGTTGCGAACGCAGGCCGGGATCTCGCAGGCGGAGTTAGCCCACAGGGCGTCTATGAGCCAGAGGACTGTCGCGGAGTACGAAAACATCAACGTCCCCAGACAGTTATCCATATACAAGGTTGAAACAATCCTAGCTGCTCTTGGCTACGAACTCGACGCAATGAAGGTGTCCGACGATGTTTAGGTATTTTGGGCCTCCCGGGACCGGCAAAACCACCACGCTTCTGAATCAGGTCGATGCCCTGCTGGCAGGGGGGATGGCTCCGAACGAGATTGGCTATTTTGCGTTTACGCGGAAAGCGGCCCACGAAGCACGGGACCGTGCTGTTGCTAGATTTAATCTGGACCCGGAAAAAGATTTCCAGTTTTTCCGCACCCTCCACAGTCTGGCTTTCCAGGTTCTGGGGATGACCGCTGCCGAGGTCTTGGGCGACCGGGGCCTCAAGAACTTTAGCAACGAGACGGGCATTGACCTGTCTTCGGCGGGCAATGAGCACATAGCGGATGACGGTTTTGTGTTGCTGAAAAGCAACAACCCCATCATGCGCGCAATTGACCTAGCCCGGAATTCTCTGGAAGGTCCGCTGTATGCCTACAACCAGACCGAGCTACCCATACCGTTCTATGAATTTGAGCATCTCTACTCCGAGTACACGCGCTTCAAAGCCGTCAATGGGTTGAAAGATTTTACCGACATGATGGTTGAACTGTCGGAGAGGCCCGGAAGCATTCCGTTTTTGAAAACCGTGTTTCTGGATGAGGCGCAAGATCTGACGCCGTTGCAGTGGAAAGTGGCGCACCACCTGAGTGACAGAAGCGACCGCATGTTCGTCGCAGGCGATGATGACCAAGGCATCTACCGTTGGGCAGGCGCGGACATTGACCGGTTCGTGACACTGGGCGGCGGCTCTGAAGTCCTCACTCAGTCCTACCGAATACCGCGAAGCGTACACCGGGTTGCAGATTCCGTGGTCCGCAGAATTCACAAGAGGCAGAAGAAGGACTGGTTGCCGAGAGAATTTGAGGGGAGCGTGCAACGCACTTACGACGAAACGGGCGTGTCGTTTGGTACTGACCAAGAGTGGTTGGTTCTGGCGCAGGCCAATTACATGCTGGATGATCTGGCTGCACACCTCAAATCAAGCGGAGATTTTTTTGAACGCCGGGGCGCTCCATCTCTCAAACAGAACGTCCGCAACGCTATCGGATCTTGGAACTACCTCCAGCAAAGACCTCACCACGAAGTGTCTTTAAAGGAAGCGGTCAACCTTTACGACCACATATCTAGCGGTAGTGGCCGATTAAAACGCGGCGCTAAGAAGATGCTGGGAGGTGCCGACGAACAAGACCTGTTTTCGTTGGGCACGTTGCGGGCGCATTTTGGCTTGGAGGCACCCGACGCAACGTGGGACGTGGTGCTGAACCGGATTGAGGACGAGGACCGGGCCTATGCGACGGCGCTGCTGAACCGGGGCGTCAACATTTTTGAGAAGCCTAAGATCCGACTGTCCACGATCCACGGTGCAAAAGGCGGAGAGGCGGATAACGTCCTACTGTTCACGGACTTGTCCGGCAAAGCTTTGAAAGAAATGGAAAAAAACCCCGATGACGCTCACCGCGTGCTATACGTTGGCGTCACAAGGACCAAGAAGAATTTGGTTTTGAAGATGCCCGAGGATTCACAGCGGGGGTGGGCAATATGAGCCGCGTACTTCTGCCGGTGCCGCGTATGCTTGTGATCCTAGAGAGCCCGTATGCAGGACTAAATGTTGACGCCAACCTAGAGTATGCCCGCGAGTGTCTTCTAGACAGTTTGTCTAGGGGGGAATCCCCTATAGCTTTTCACCTTCTGTACACGCAGGTCTTAGATGACGAAGATCCAGTTCAACGAGCGCGGGGTCTTGATGCGTCCGCAGAGTGGTACGAGAAGGCAAATGCCGTTGTCGCATACACCGATCTTGGAATTTCCCCAGGCATGGAGAAGGGCATCAGCCTCGCGGAACACCTATCGATTTTTGTCGAACACAGAAAAATACGGAGTGATGACTAAATGCCAGCCCTGGAAGCCTTGGAGAAAGCTGCCGAACTTGTCGGTGGCGACCGCGCCGAAGCTTACGGCGACATTTATCAGAACCACAAGAACATTGCCATGCTGTGGAATGGCTACCTGTACAATATTGACGAGCTAAAACCGGAAGATGTAGCCAATCTGATGGAATTGATGAAAATAGCCCGACGCAAAACCGGCGTGTTCAATGCTGACAACTACGTCGATGGAGCAGGGTACTCCGGAGTCGCGCTGGAGTGCCGGGAAGGAGAGGACAACTTTAACCAGATTCTAGGGTTCAGTGAGGATTCTTAAATGAGCTTTGAAAAAATGTGGCCCGGATCCGTTTGCTGCGCGTACTGCGGCGAGGGCGTGTTCAATCCCAACGACGAGAACGTCTCCGATCCGAGTTTTGGGGTGTTATGTGACGAGTGCTACGAAGAGGAGATGGAGAACTTCAAACTTGATGAGGCACACGCCGATCACATGAACCGGATGCACGACCTACGAAACCATGGCGTCGTTGTGCTAGAGGATTACCGTGAAAAATAATCTGCAAAAGCCCAGATGGGGCGTCAAGACCGAATGGGTGCCCGTGGACCATCTCCCATCGACGCCCAGTGGCATCAAGGAAATTGCGATTGACCTTGAGACTAAGGACCCACGTCTCAAGACCCACGGTCCCGGTTGGCCCACGGGTCACGGCGACGTGGTGGGGTTTGCCGTGGCATACGAAGGGTTTAACGCATACCTGCCCATTGCTCACGAAGGCGGCGGCAACCTCGACCGTGGCATCGTTATGAAGTGGTTTCAGCGAGAAATCGCCAACCACCCATCCGACAAGATCTTTTACAATGCAGCCTATGACGCAGGTTGGTTAGGGCAGCTAGGCATAAAGCTGGAGGGCCGTATGCTCGACGCCATGCTGGCTGCACCTTTACTCAACGAGAACCGGTTCAGTTATTCGCTCAACGCCGTCGCATACGACTACCTGGGGCTTATGAAGTCGGAGGCCGCATTGCGGGAGGCCGCACAAGAATTTGGCGTTGACCCCAAGGGGGAGCTTTACAAATTGCCCGCATGTTTTGTCGGTGAATATGCAGAGGCGGACGCCAAACTGACGCTCGACCTCTGGCAGGTTTTCAAAGCCGAACTGACCAAGGAAGACCTCTGGCAAGTCTTTGAATTGGAAGCGTCCGTTCTCCCGCTGTGTATTGAAATGACCCGTCGCGGCATCCGCGTAGACCTCGACGCCGCCGAGCGCCTCAAGCAAGACTTCATTAAAGTCGTCAAGAATCTAAAGTCCGACATTAAGAAGGAGACGGGTCTGGAGTTTGAACTCTGGGCTGCCGCAAGCATAGCTAAAATCTTCGATCATCTGAGCATACCCTATGGCCGCACCAAGACGGGTCTCCCCAGCTTCACCAAGAACTTCCTGTCGCAGCATGAACACCCAATTGCCCAGAAGATTGCAGCCGCCCGCGAGAACGACAAGATAGGCAACACCTTCCTGTCCAGTATAACGCGGTACACGGACGAAGGCCGCATCCACGGTCATATCAACCAATTACGCTCCGACGGTGGCGGCACGGTAAGCGGGCGCATAAGTATGTCCAACCCCAACCTCCAGCAAATTCCTGCACGCAACCCCGAGACGTCAAGGAAGATACGCGGGCTGTTCCTGCCGGAAGAAGGAGAGAAGTGGGCGTCGATGGATTTTGACCAGCAGGAGCCGCGCATACTAGTCCACTTTGCAAGCCTCACGGGCAAGCGTGGTCTGACCGGATCCGACGCTTTTGTTAAAGCCTACAAAGAAGAACCCAAAACCGACTTCCACGAAATGGTCGCCAGCATCGTTGGCGTGTCGAGAAAGCAAGCCAAGGCCGTCAACCTGGGCATCATGTACGGCATGGGCGTAACGCGCCTCGCGGAACAGCTTGATGTGCCGGTTGATGCGGCGAAACGGCTCATGCGCCAGTACCACAATGACGTGCCCTTTGTGAAAGAATTGATGGACCGCGTCCAGCGCAAGGTATCGCACCGCGACAAGGGTGGGTTTGTCCGATCCCTGCTGGGCCGCAAGTGCCGGTTCGATCTTTGGGAACCCAACCTATTTGTGTCAGCCCGGGCGCTGCCAAAGGAAGAGGCCACGATTGAGTATGGCGATAATATTAAGCGCGCATACACTTATAGGGCCCTGAACCGGCTCATCCAGTCGAGCGCAGCGGACCAGACCAAGGCGGCGATGGCAGCGGTATACAAAGAGAGGAAAAAAGTTCCCCTCGTCCAGATCCACGATGAACTGGCCTTTTCCGTAGCGGAAGTGGCCGAGGCCAAAGACCTCTGTTCCATTATGGAGTCGGCCTACGAGCTTGAGGTGCCGAGCCCTAGCGACATCGCGCTAGGCGACAACTGGGGGAGCTTGACCAAACTTGATAAATCCGATACTTTCCCAGACAAATGAGGATTGAAACATGAACCCAGACAAATGGAAGAGCGTCGTGGTTCCAATTGAGAGCTACCGCGTGCTGAAAAGCATGGCCGAAAAAGAACGCCGCACCATCTCCGGGCAGTTCACTCTTGTGCTCGAACAGGTGACCGGTGAGCGTATCGAAGATTCGCCAAAAGAGGTGTAACATGACCGCTGTTGTTGCGACCGCCGTGTTTTATGCCATTTGTGTGGCAGTCGCGGCGTTCAGTTAAATGGGCAAGCGATCCGATTTTGAGCGACGTGAGCGGGATTTTTACCCCACGCCAATCAAGGCCGTAGAGCCTCTCATTCCCCATCTTCCGCACCGGTTCACCTATGTTGAGCCGTGCGCCGGAAAGGGCGATCTGGTCAAGGCGTTGGGCAGTTTTGAGGGCGTCGCTCACGGCGGAAGGTTCTGTGCCATTTGCCATGAGGCGTCTGACATTCACGCGGGCGGTTACTACAGCCACCCAGGAACTGCTAGCGCGATCAAACAGCGCGATGCTTTGGACATTGAAGACGTGCCGGAAGAAGTGGATTTCTTCATTACCAACCCGCCCTGGGACAGGACGATCCTCCACCCTCTAATTATTCACCTGTCGTCAATTCGGCCAACGTGGCTGCTGTTCGACGCCGACTGGGTACACACCCGTCAGGCGGCAGGGTATCTGATGTTTTTACGAAAGATAGTGTCAGTTGGCCGTGTCAAATGGATCCCAGAAAGCGCCCATACCGGGAAAGATAATTGCGCGTGGCACCTTTTTGAACAAAATTACCCGGGCTGCGGTTCGGTTGTGCCGCAGTTTTTTGGCCGGGGGCTACAGGTTGCGTAGAGCCAGAGCTAGTGTTAGTGCGGTCCCTGCGGGGCCTCCCTCCTCAAGGGCGGTGTTTGACTCCCACTGCTGCGGGACTGCACGGGTGGGAGACCGCGATCCCAAAACGGTCTCCCACCCCCCTATGGAGCGCGTTCCGCATGGATTCTGCGCCGGGTGCTATTCGTCGCTGGTATACCGCGATCCCAAAACGGTCTCCCACCCCCCTCCTCTGCACCCGCCGCGCAGCGAGGTATAGTAGATGAATGACTCCTACTCGCACACGAAACGAACCAAGACCCGGAGGCGAGGCCGTCTGAGGCCCTTCAATTTCAGGAAAAGCGCAGGGGCGCGTTCCGCATGGAAGAACACGAAGAAAAGGAAACGCGGACAGGGCAAATGACCTGTTCCATTTGTGACGGCGACTTTAACTTACAAAAAGAAGGCGGCGTTGCGGGTTATTTTGGCGTATGCCCAGTTGCCTTCTGTGTTTGGTGCTATTCGTCGCTGGTAGACATGGTGCGACAAGGCTGCACCCATTGCCACGACGAGGACGGCCGAACCGTAACTATCCAATAAAACCCGTTGACGGCGTATATTTTTTTGCCTATTAATCTAGGATTACTCCTAGTAAAGGGTAGAAGATGTTAATTAGTCTGTGGAGATGGCACCGGCTCATGTGCAGAAAGCCGCTGGATCACGCACCACGGCCCATCAAAACCAGTGGCGCGCGCATAGAGAAATTGCGCCAGGGTCTACAAGACATTGTTGACGTTGATGCGCTGGACAGCAGCGGCCAATGGGCCGCGCCCGCCAAGATGGCGAGGGAAGTTCTGGAGGAGGATGATGATGGAATGGAAACCCGCCAGCGTTCCTCTTTATGAGGTATCCGAATACGGCGACTTTCGGTTGTTGGTAAATAGGTCAAACCTTCTGGCTGGAAAAATTTTAAAGGGGCGGGTGACGAAGAGCGGCCACCGGGAATTCCATATTCGGGTGGCCGGAGTGGGAAAGCACGTCTCGGCCCACCGAGAAGTGTTGTTTGCATTCGTTGGCCCACCACCGACCCCGGATCACCAGTGCGCCCATTGGGACGGTGACCCGCTAAATAACCATTACAGTAATTTACGTTGGGCGACGGCAGCAGAAAATACCGCAGACAAGATCCGGCACGGACGCCACATGGCCGGAAACAGAACTTTTACCAAGGAACAGGTTTTGGACATGCGGTCGATGCGTGATGCGGGGAAGACATACGCTCAGATCAGAGAGGTCTACGCAATTTCCAAAGGAAATTTGAGTGCCATAATTAACCGGGAAACGTGGAACCACATTTGAAGGGGAGGATGATGAAAACACTTGAAGACGCTAAGACCGAGTGGGTGAGCGCGATTCACGGCGAAGGCGCGCGCTGCCCATGCTGCGACAGGTGGGGGAAAATTTATCCCCGTCATTTCAACGCTTCAATGGCAAAAGCCTTGATCTGGCTGGTTGGTGAGGGCTTCGACTGGACTGACGTGCCAAACACCGCGCCCAAGTGGTTGACCCGCACAAACCAACTTCCCACCGTGCGATGGTGGGGGTTAATAGAGCGCCAGAGCCCTAAAACTCCTGCGACCAAGCATTCTGGCATGTGGAAGCCTACCCTAAGAGGCTGGCGTTTTGTCCACGGCCTAATAACCGTTCCCGAAACAGTCCACACCTACAATGCAGGTGTAGTGAGATACAGTGACAAAAACATTTTTATACGGGATGCCTTCAAGACGCATTTTGACTACGAGCAAGGTATGCTTCCGGTTCCGCAAATGCCCGAAAGGTCGCAAGGCGAACTGTGGGATGTTTAAAATGGGGTGACCGACATCCAAGATTGCCCCTGGTGCGGTGCCGTGACCAGACTACTTTTTGTCCGTGGTCACTATGAGTGTACGGCCTGCCACAGGCCCGTGCTGGATTGTTGCGACGGGGAGGTCGAAAATGAAAATTCTGGTGGTGCTGGCGACGGCAATGCTGATCGCGAGCGCGGCGGCGGCAAACGATGACAAGCACTGCTTGGCCGAGGCTATGTATTTCGAGGCGAGAAATCAGGGCTGGCGCGGAATGCTGGCCGTGGGTGTTGTCATACAAAACCGCGTCAAAGATCCGCGATACCCGAATGATGTTTGTGGCGTGGTGCGACAAGGCCGCTATCGCGGCGGCCAACCTGTCCGGCACCAGTGCCAGTTTTCATATTACTGCGATGGCCTGCCAGAACGGCCCGCAGAACCAAAATTCTGGAGGCGTGCAACCGACCTAGCCAGCCTTCTCCTATCCACAAAGCTGGTGTTTACCGGCATAGAAGATGCCACGCACTATCACACTACGAGTGTCAAGCCGCGATGGGCCACGGCCCTTGAACCACGGGACCAAATCGGGGACCACCTGTTCTACGCACAAAGATGAGAGGAAAGATCATGGGCGCGACCAAAAAAGCTATGTATGCAAGGTTGGAAGAAATGTGGAAAGAAACGGAAGCACAGGAAAAGGCACAATTGCTAAGGGATGAAGAAGAAGAGCGCGCAGAGGCGATGCGCGAGGACCAGATGATTGAAGAAGATATACAACGGCAGTTGGAGGAAGCGGAAGACGAGCGCCTGCTTGAAGAGCAGATTGAAGACGATATCCAGCGGCAGGAAGCAGAAGCGGGTTGACGTTCGCGTCAGACAACCGTATAAATGGGACTTGTCCCATAACACAGGAGTCTAAAAATGTTCGTAGGCGCAACGTTATACGGAACCGGTAAGCTCGGCACAGGCATCGTGTCTCCCGATCAATATGGCGAATATATTGTCGTCAAGGAGCGTGTTCTTGCTTCAACATTCCGCCGAGCCAATGGCTCTTCGATATACAACTACAATCTAAGCTGTCTGAGCATAACGCGCGACGACCTCGGACCTCGGTCGCATACGGTCGAATTCCTGACGATACGGGAAGACGAATTAGAAGACGCCGTGATCCACGGCTACTACGGGTGGATCAGCCCGCGCGACATGCCTCCTGCCGTACAACGATGCTGACCCAGGAAACACCCCGGTCATAACCTCCGGGATTGTTCTCGATTCGTTCTTGTCCGCAAGACCTTGAAATCATTTATGGAATCCTTTGGGTGCGGCGTATTGTCACACCCCCGTTGACTTTATGGGATAAATCTGATATACTTATTTTAATAAAAGATCGAAAAGATCCGTTCTAACACATCGTGAATAGGACACTCAGCTATTGAGACGAGCCGTGGGCCATCCGCAAGGAGTCAACCCATGGCAAAACTCAAACTACTTCCCATCAAAGATGGACGCGACAAAAACCGGTATTGCGGGCCTTCCGTAATATCAGCACTAACCAAACTGACGACCGGAGAGGCCGCGCGGCTAATCCGGATGCAGTCACCTGACCGCAAGTCGGTCAAAGGCACGCACAGCTACGAAGTGCAGCGAGCCCTTAACGCCTGCAACATCAATATGAGGCGTTGCCCGCTTGTGTCAAACGGCAGGAGCCGACGCCCGTCGCTTGCGGCGTGGCTCAAACAATCAAAAAAAGACCGTACCCCAGGCCGCGTCTTCCTGATCGTGGCAGGCAACCACTGGCAACTGGTCAGCGGAAGGCGCTACACCTGCGGACGAATACGGGACATCGTGTCGATCAAAGACAAGCGGGTGAAGCGCCGAGCGCACGTTTCAGAGGTTTACGAATTGACCTCCTCAAACGTCGCAAAGCCAGACATCGACGTCACAAAGCCCAAGGCAAAATCAAATCCCGCCTACTACCACGTCAGGAAAATTATAAAAAAGTACCCGGAATTTGATCTGTCATACGAAAGAGAATCGCAGTTCGATGGCGTTGGGACCGACTACTGGGTCACGATGAGCGGCCCGCTGGAAGAACTGGCTACAGAGCTAGAGCACCCGCTTTGCGACGAGCACTACTGTCACAGTATCTTTGAGGTCTATCTGCGGATGAGGGACATGGTCCTGTTTGCTAAAGAGCACTACTCAAAAGTGGCTCACCTATAAAAGTTAATAATCAATAACCACTAGTCAATAACCACTAGTCAATAACCATGGCCCACGGTTCTTCCCAGTAGCTGGCTTTACAGGGGGCTGGCGTACCGCCGTACCACTATAGTGGTAAATTCCTGAGAAAAAAAAAAATAAATTCCCGAGTTTTTAGACGGTACAGGTGGTACAGGTGGTACAGTCTACTAACCATATCTTCTATAAGGATTTTTTGGGTCTGGAGGCGTACCGGCTAGGAACACACGTAATCTTGGTTGCGGGACGCTGTCTCAGTTAATTGCAGTTCGTTTTCGGAGTGCCGTAGGGTATTTTAACTCAGGTTAACTGTTTCAGGACTTGTCCTATACCACTTACGGGACGAAGTTAAAGTTAATCGGTGGTACACTGGCGGTACAGCCATGAAACTAAAGGAAAAAGTGCGGTTAGAGTGCTTTTGGAGAGGTAGTATGGGCAACCAAAATAAGGTGTATGAAAAGACTGGTGGTACACCCCCAAAAGGTGGCAATCGGGGCCCCAATCGTAAATTAACGCGGCGGCAGGAAAAATTTGTTAAAGAACTGGTGAGCAATGATGGTCTTATTACTATGCGGGAAGCGGCTATTCGAGCCGGGTATCCGGCGGGGTCGGCCCATGCCAGAGCCCACGAACTAACCAATTACAATATCTGTCCGCATGTCGTGAATGAGATATCGCGCTATCGTGACGAGCTAGATGAACAATACAAAGTGGGCTATAAGCGTCATATTCGGGATTTGCAAAAGATACGCGATCTCGCTCTTGCAAACTCAGCCTATTCGGCAGCCGTGCAGGCCGAGTACCGTCGCGGACAGGCTCAGGGTGATATCTATGTAAGCAAGAGCGAGATCAGAACCGGGTCTATCGACCAGATGACCCGAGAGGACGTGGAGAAGGAACTTGACCGAATTAGACAGTCTTTTGAGCCAATTATCGACATCACCCCGGAAGAAATCATCGAACAAGATTCCGAGGACGGCGCTGAAGAATCGGGAAGCGGGGTTGTGGCGTCTGATAAGCGACGGACTGAAAAAGTCGGGGCGGAAGATTGAAACAACACGACTCGAAAGCTGGGCCATACCCGGAGTACCCGATGTTCTTTTATGCTCGGAAAGCGGTGTCTTTAGCTTCCTTGAGCTTAAAATCGCAAAGTCAGGCGTTGGTAAGCTCAATTTATCCCCGCACCAGTGTTCTTGGCTGTCTAGGCATACCGGCGGGCCTTGTTTTATTATTGTTCGCGACCGCAGCCTGGATATTAGTGTTTACAGCGGCTCCGATGCTGTTGATCTTCGTATGGATGGCCTTGCAGCCGTGGAGGCTCTGGCTGTTTTTGACGAGCCGTATGACTGGCAGGCGTTTTTTACGTTGACGTCGCCCGTCTGAATTTGGTACGGGTTAATTCCCATATAACAAGGAGTCAAATATGTTGACCGATATTGTTAAGACCAAGGAGGAGAGCGTTTGCGACCGTGTCGAGCGCGGACTGCATGATTTCTTCCGTGCAGAGCGTGTTGCGGAGGAGCTTCGCCGAATTAAGCCTGCGGTTTTGATTGATGCCATTAGCCGAGAGCATCGCACGAACCAGCAGTTGATCGCAGGGTTTATTCTGGAGTTGCTGGAGCATTGGTCAAATGAATACGAGTCGGGGAATTACGATCTGCGGAATGAGGCGACGTGCGAGATGGCGCACGACGTTATGTATGGCCGCACGCCTAATTTACCTTATATATAGAAGAGGAGTCGAATATGGACTGGTTTGCGGACTGGTTGCAAGAGTTCATCGAAAAATTGGCCTATTGGTTGGAGGGCAAGGGATGACATGTCCGACCTGTCATGGAAACGGGTACGTGCGGCAAGCGGACGGCGAGATAGCGCAGTGCGATACGTGTGATTCCCAGGGGGAGATAAAGGAACCCAGGGAGTCGAAGCCCGACAAAGATTAAATTTTGCACGTTGGCTCCGTGCCTTACTGCCCCGCCGTAATGGCGGGCTTTTTTTGCTTGCACATATAAGAGTAATCCCATACCATAAGATTCCTTATTACCTAGTAGGAGTCGAAAATGTATCAGGGAATCCAGACAGAAATACGCGAATTAGTACAAAAGCGAATCAAAATGGCGCTGCTTCTGTGCAATGGAAACAAAACCGCCGCCGCCGATATGCTTGGCTTGCCTAGTTATCAAACGCTAACAAATTGGATGATTAAATACGGAGTTAAAAATGATTAATTGCACCGTAAACAGTCGAGCAAAGAAAACCGCCGGAATCGACGTTGCGTATAGAGCGGGCGAAAATGAAATATATGCGACGTGCCCGGATTCGTGCCCGCTGAAGCCTTCTGAAACGGGGACAACCGAGATTGACCGCGAATATGAATACGCCGTCCGTCGCGCCGTCCCGCGCAAAGGAATTGCGTTCCTATTCACGCATTTCGAACCGGAGTCGTGGGCGGAGAAGAATCAGCCGGGGCGAACCGTTTTTAATTTTAGCGCCGATACGTTGAGTCAGGCGGCGGATTACATTAAGCGCGGCGTTGCGTCCGTTGCGGTTGTCCCGGAGTCGTTTTGGAACGATAAACCGAGCAGGAAAGTTACCGAGTCGGACGGTGTTAAAATGGTCCGTTGTCCCGATGAAACAACCGGAATCGGTTGTGCCGGTTGCGGTAATGGTACGCCGTTATGCGCGCGACCGGAACGGGACTATGCGATTCTTTTTACGGCGCACGGCGCGGCAAAACGCAAAGCAGGCGACAATGCCGAGCGGGGCGGTTGTTACGCGGGCGGCGGTAACGTGGCAATCCATTGGCGCAATCTTTCCAAACGGACGCAACCGGACGAATCCGACGCCGAAAAGATAACCCGGTTCGCGCAATCTTTAAAACCGCGTGCAATCTTCCGGCCACACATTGCGGGCGATTTAGGGGCGGTTAGTAATGCCGCAAAATAAGCGGTTGCGTCTCCGGGATTTATCCCGTAAAATTTGGGCAGGGCAATCCTGCCCTTTTTATATGGAGTCAATTATGTCCCACGAAATTCTAAAAACGGCTGACGGAACGTTTGCAATGGCCTATCGCTTGGGTGATCCCTTGCCCTGGCATCATCAACAGACCAACCCCCAAACGTTTGAGCCCGGCGCTTCGCCGCATGACGTTATGAACGCCGCGCGCTTGGATTATGACGTGCAATTAACGCCCAATTGCTTTTCGGACGGTACGCCAATACCTGACTCGTACCACATTAGCAGAGTCGACGACCCGCGCATGGTTTACGGCCGGTACGTGGCCGGGGACTGGTTGCCAGTCCAAAATTCGGCGCTTGTGGATCTAGCCGCGCATATAGAGGCTGAGCACAATTTCCAAATAATCACGGCTGGCGCATTGTTTGGCGGCAGCAAGGTTTTCATTCAGTTGGAAACGGGTGACGAATTCAGCCTGCCGGGAAACGACAAGCTTGTGTCTCGTTTATTGGCAACCGTGAGTCATGTCGGAAACGAATCCAATAAATTCATTGGCGCGAATACTCGGGTCGTTTGCAATAACACCGTTAAGGCTGCAACGGGCGAAGGTGCCGGAATCGTGTGCCATGACCATAGAGTCGAGTTTGACGCGGAGGCTATCACCACCGCAATAGGACTCAATCGCGAGTCGTTTGGCGAGTTTTCACAATTCGCAATCGCCGCCGCTAACCGCGCCTTGTCGGATGCGGAGGCGCTCGAATACTTCCGCGCGGTTTATGGCGGACGCGAAAAGGTCGAAGACAACGGGCGGGTGCGGCATAGTATCGGCGTTCGTAAAGCCATGGCATCGCATCGCGGACAAGCGTTCGTCCCCGTGGGAAAAGCGGACTCCGCTGACGTGGCGCTATACGTGGCGGACCGGTTGGATCAAATTGCACGTGGCGTAGCGACTCGCCTGCCGGACGATGTAACGACGGAATCGGACTCGTCGATTAATCCCGGCCATGATATGGAGTCGACGCGCGGTACGCTTTGGGGCGCTTTTAATACCGTGACATGGAGCGCAGACCACAATCCCACTAAAGACCGGGGCGTGTCTTTCAATATCGCGTCGAATTTACTGGGCACCGGGACCGGCGCGAAATTGAAGGCTAAGGCGCAACGCGCTGCGCTGGAATTGCTTGCCGCATAATCCGTTCAGCATACCCCTCCCTGCCTGGGCCCGCCGTCGCGCGGGCCCTTTTTTTGGTTTGCGTTATCCCATTAAATCCCATAGCCTGGAGTCGGCAATTTTGCCACTAGCTACAGGAGTCAATTGATATGTGTGAACAAATGGTTGCGTTTTCTTTTACTCCGTTACTGGGGTTTCCGCTTCCGCGCGGCGCGGACTATTGCGAGATTGAGGTTAGGTGCGGGCTGACCGATCCGTTCGGCGGTCGTGTAATCTGCAATACGTGCGCCAGTGATCCGCGCGCACTGGCGGATATTCAGCGACACGAATCCAGCATCCAGGCGGACAATGTCTGGTTACGGGCGGCGGGGTGGGGGGAAATGTGACCGAGATAATGACCAACCGTTGGGCCCGCCATCGCGCGGGCCCTTTTTTTATGGTGCGCCGTGCCCAATAGTGAATCACGCCACGGGCCGCCTGCCGCAGGGGCGGCGGAACCTATCGAACCGGTTCGTGAACCGCGCGCCCGGATCTGCCTGCCCGGATCTGCCCGCCCGGATCGGCCGGCCCGGATCGGCCGGCCCGGATCTGCCTGCCCGGTGCCCGGTGCCCGGTGCCCGGTGCCCGGTGCCCGGTGCCCGGTGCCCGGTGCCCGGTGCCCGGTGCTCGGTGCCCGGTGCCCGGTGCCCGGTGCCCGGTGCCCGGTGCCCGGTGCCCGGTGCCCGGTGCCCGGTGCCCGGTGCCCAGGATCACGTACAATGGCGCAAGGGTCCTCGGCACCGGTTCCGTCAACGATTCCAGCGACTTATCGCGATCGATCCGAGAATCTGGCCCACGGGGGGGCGGGGCGACGGCTTCGGCTTTGTTCCGCGAAAATAATTCCGTAAAAAATGATATGGCTTAACGGGTGCGTTTTTTGCTACAACAAATCCCATATAATGTTTCACGTGAAACAATTGTGAGAGGCTCCCATGCTCCGAACAGAGACGCCGGAAGTCCAAGACCGCAGGCTAAAACTAGAGCTTCGGCTCGCCCAGATGTCAGAGGTAGAAGGGTGCAGGGAGGACTTCCTGAAGTACGTCAGGAAAGTCTGGCCGGAATTTATTACAGGGGCCCATCACCGAATGATTGCAAAGAAGTTCGAGGACATTGCAACGGGGAAAAACAAGCGTCTGATAATCAACATGCCTCCACGGCATACGAAGTCAGAGTTCGCGAGTTACCTGTTTCCGTCATGGATCATTGGCCGTGAGCCGAAAACAAAGATAATCCAAACCACCCACACTGCGGAGCTAGCTGTAAACTTTGGCCGTAAAGTTCGTAATCTCATTGCAACATCCGAGTACCAAAATATTTTTGATTCTGTAAACCTACAGGCTGACAGCAAGGCTGCGGGCCGGTGGTCCACGAACCATGGTGGGGAGTATTTTGCTGCTGGTGTAGGCGGTGCGATAACCGGTCGCGGTGCTGATTTGTTGATTATTGACGATCCTCATTCGGAGCAGGATGCTCTTTCTGATACGGCCATGGACCATGCGTATGAGTGGTACACTTCGGGTCCCCGGCAGCGTTTGCAGCCCGGGGGTGCCATTGTCATTGTAATGACCCGTTGGTCGTTGCGCGATTTGACGGAGAAGGTAATCAAGGCCCAGGGCTATGATGAGAATGCGGACAAGTGGGAGATAATAGAGTTTCCTGCTTTGATGCCGAGCGGGAATTCCTGTTGGCCTGAGTATTGGAAGAAGGAGGAATTGGAGGGTGTTCGCGCTTCGTTGTCTGTTTCCAAGTGGAACGCGCAGTGGCAGCAGAACCCCACGTCCAAGGAAGGGGCTATCATCAAGAAGGAGTGGTGGAAGCGTTGGGAAGAGGAGGAGATTCCGCAACTTGAGTATGTAATACAGAGTTATGACACGGCGTTCAGTCGCAAGGAGACTTCGGATTTCAGCGCGATAACGACGTGGGGTGTGTTTTATCCCCAGCAGGACGGTCCCGCGAATTTGATACTTCTGGATTCAAAGAAGGGGCGCTGGGATTTTCCGGAGCTAAAAACGCAGGCTTTGGAACAGTTCAACTTCTGGGAGCCTGAGACGGTCATTGTGGAGGCGAAGGCTTCTGGGTTGCCGCTGACTCAGGAGCTTAGGCAACTTGGCATACCTGTTGTAAACTTTACACCAAGCAAAGGAAACGATAAGCTTACGAGGGTCCATTCTGTTTCTCCGCTATTTGAGAGCGGGATGATTTGGGCCCCGGACGAACGTTGGGCGGACGAGGTTATTGACGAGTGCGCGGCATTTCCGAATGGCGCTCACGATGACCTTGTAGACAGCACCACGCAAGCTCTGATGCGTTATCGTCAGGGCAATTTTGTACAGTTGCCGAGCGACGATTGGGTTGACAGTGAGCCGTCTACCTACATACGGAGTTACTATGGCTGACGACCAACAAGATAACGTATACCCCGAAGGTTATGATTCTGCGGTAAATTTAGCTGACGTAGAGTTTACGGCGGAAAGGGTAAACGACACTTATTTTAATCCTTTAAGTTATCTGGGGTTTCGCGCTTTAGCAAAAAGGCATGGAGGAGAAGACGCCAGAACAGATCTTTCAAAATTCTATTCCCCTGTGACGGCACCCCGGGTTTCTAAAGAAGAGTTAGCCAAATCCGGTTTGTCTTTAGCAACCTTTTTAAGGCAGAACTCCCAAACCATGGGGGACTATCCCGAGAACCCAATATATGGCACCGGCACGCGAGGTGTTTATGATCCTAAAAGAGGCACGGTTCATGTAAACACTTCCGATTTTAGGGATTTGGTTCATAGCGGAAAAGTAAGCAACCTTACTGACAAAGAAGCTTCAAACTTACAAAAAATAAGCCTTAATGAGGCAGAATCACATGAGTTTGGGCACGCAGGATTTGAACACCTTAGAAAACAAGGAAAGTTGCCAAAAGGAAATTTTTCGGAAGAAAGTGTGATGCAAGTGTTGGATTCCATGCAATTTTACAAAAGACTAGGAACTCCAAGACCAGTTGTGCCCTCTCAAAAAAAATTAAACTTTGTAAGCAACAGTCCTGTAAGTTGGTCTGTAGCGAGGATTGCTATGGGGGTTGTGTCTCGTCAAGAAAATATCCCCTACCCCTACAGTAGAAAACTTAGTCGCAGGGAAAAAAGATGGGTTGATTACATAATTGAGTTAAACGCTGCGGCTGAAAATGAACTAGACCAACAGTCTCGTTTCCCCCCAAAATTGACAGAAGAAAGAAAACCAGAAAACCGGGCTAACGGTGGTTTTGTAGACAAACCCTTGTACGATAGGGGCCCCTATGGCTGACGAACCAGCGGATTCCATTGCAGAAAAAGACCCGAAGTGCCCTGTTTGCGGGTGCGACAAACCCAAGGCGTGGGTAGAGAGCCGTTATCAGTGCGTGGATTGCACCTGCACCTCGAACGACGCCTGCTGGGGAGCCCTTGAGGATGGCTAATCCTGTTTACCACGTAACTTTTACGAAAAATGTGGCGGACATCCAAAAGAGGGGTCTAGATCCCCTTTCTCAAAGTTTGTGGGAGAAGGCTGAAACTGGGGAGCGGTATCAGCAAGACCCCTCCGTATACGGGTTCTCAGACCCAAAGGAAGCTCTTAACTGGGCTACTAAAATGGCTTGGGAGTTCGAGGCTTCTCCCTCGGATATTTCAATATTAACCTTGGAGGGTGGCAATCACTGGCAGAAGGACCCTTCGGGGGATCTCAATCTTGGGCAATCTGCCCAGCAAAGTCTTCGTCTTGTAGAACCCTCTGAAGTTTTAGACGTTTTTAGTTTACCGGAACCTGTGGGAACCAACGCGGAGTTTCAAGAATCCGTACCCGGGGGTGATTTTGAAGATTGGAAGGACTTTTACAGCAAGCGCCTTGGCTCACGGCCCCCGGACCAGTCTAATTTACCCACCGCAATTGACGCAGCCGCCGCAGCTTCCCGGCTTGCACAGACCTCGGGCGACGAACCACGGCCCAAGGGAAAAGCAGGGCCCGAGGGAAAAACATTCGGCAGCGGTATCGGAAATTTGATGCGCCGTAGGATGTTTCCTCTTATCCAAGCCCTACAGCAGGGCTACGAGCATCTTTTAACCGAAGAGCAAAAGAACGACGTGCGGGAGTTTCTTGCCCAGCCCACCCATGAATTTTTTGGCATGGACAAGCCGGGCCTTGAATCGTTCAAGGAAAAACTTGGGATCTCGGACGACGACATGCCGGGGGAGACTTTTAGCGTTATTGAAGGGCGAACGGAAAAACCTTTGGATGAGGTGTCCCAAAGCACTATCAAACGGCGATTAAGGGCGGCAAAGAATGAACTTTCAGATCTAACCGGTATTCCAGTTAAACGAGATGTTACGCAGCGGATACAGCGGCGGATACAAAAACTCAGCAAAGAAGACCCTCTCCTCGAAAAACGACTAAGTAATCTTGTTGAACGAATTTACGATTTGAAAGAACGGATAAGTCCGTCGCCATTTGGTCCTGTTCCGGACCTCCCCGACTCGTATTTTCAAAGCATGGCTAGGCAACGGGAAGAGACTGAAGGAACCCTTTTCAAGGCCCTTGGTTCATTGCCCTCCGAATATCTTGGTGTGGGATCGGATTGGTTTCCCCAAGACCTTGGGCGGATATTATCTAACCTTTCCCCGGACAGAATCCGTTCCATAGACGCGCTTCTTAAACAACGCGACGGAAGAGGTTTGCTAGACCACACGTTTCCCAAAACCCGTAACGACATGTTGATTAGAATAGATCCGGACCGGCCCCAGGTAGACTCGGAAACAGTTCGCGCTCGAATACAAGACATCCTCAATCCCGAGCCCCCGTCTTACCTTCGTCTTGTAGATGAAGACCCGGATACAGAAAAGGCGCGGGGTGGTTTTGTAGTTAAGCCCTTGTATGACCCGTAAACCACGTAAAAGTGCGTGACATGAAACTTCTAACCTTCCTTATTTTATTTTTCGTGGCTGTATCTTCGGCTTCCGCGCAAGACATATGTGCAAAACGGGAGGAAATTGTTCAAAGGCTGTGGGACAGGTGGCAGGAAGTATTAACAGCTAACGGATTGGCGGATGCCAACAGGCTCATTGAAGTATTTGTATCGGAAAACGGCTCATGGACCATCGTCATTACCGACGCAAGCGGTCGTTCCTGCGTTGCGTCTGCCGGTCAAGGTTGGACCCCCCGCGACCCAAAAATACCCCCTAAAGGCACATAATGGCTAGTAAGCCTTTAGATAGAACCATTTTACAAGAGTGTTTGGACGCGGTGGCGCGTCACGAGTCTGTCGCCGCAGCCGCCCGTGCTTTGAACGTCGCAGAAAGCACGCTTCGGTCCCGGATAATGCAGGCGCGAAAACAGTCCTTGGCCGCTGGTCAAAACAATCCCCCTCCTCTTCTTCCGGATTTTGGTGAAGAAGACATACCTATTGAAAACATTATCAACCACATGTCTGAGCGGTTCAAGAAGCAGCACGCTCACCACAAGGCACGCGAGTGGTTTGATATAGACATGCCTGACAACAAGCCCATGGCTTTGTGTTTGATGGGCGACCCGCACGTAGACGATAACGGGTGTAACTGGCCCTTGTTGCGTGAAGACTGTGGCATAATGGCAACAACCCCCGGGATGTACTGTGTACAGATGGGTGATGCGTCGAATGCGTGGGCTGGCAGGTTGATGCGGTTGTGGGCCGATCAGGACAGTAGCCGCAACACGGCTTACCGGCTTGTTGAGTGGCTCATGGTTGAGAGCGGCGTGAAGTACCTTTTATGTTTGCTGGGCAATCACGACACTATGAGTGCGGAACATGCTTATGCTATAAAGCAGATGTTAAAGAATACGGTGCATGTGTTCGACTGGCAGGCAAAATTCAATATTGCTTTTCCTAACGGCAAGAAGTGCCCCACATGGTTGGCGCACAGCATGAAAGGAACCAGTATATACAACATACTTCACGGTCCCATGCGTGCCAGCAAGTTTGCGTCATTACCTATCCGGGTACTGGGGCAGGGTCACCATCACGAGTGGGGTTATTTTGTAACGGAGGATGTGGATACAAAATTATCGACGCATTTGATAAAGACCCGGGGGTATAAGTACGTGGACGATTATGCGAGCAGGCATCAGTTTGGAAGTCAGGACGACGGCGCGACCATGTCAGTTGTGATTGACCCGCGCGTCGAGGAGAGTCACCCGGGGTTTATACGTGTATTTGAAGACCTTAGATTAGCGCGGGATTATTTAACTTACTTACGGTCCAATTAGCCATGCCCAACTTAAAAGAACTTACCGTTAGCGAATATCTTGGAGATATCTCAGAGGTAGGGGACCCGCGTGTCGAAGGCACCCCACAAGAGTCGTTTGGACCTTTTCGTCTTCCGTTTGTTCCTTATGACGCTAACATAAAGACAGGTCCAAGTTTTGAAGATCCTAATCGTATGGGTAGGGTAGAAGCAAACCCTAGAAAAAACCCGGCATTTCCCAGCTTTGCTCTATCTGCCCTGGGACGTGGCGCTCCGGAATCTTTGGAAACGGAAATGTCCATACCCCAGGTGCCAGGAAGGCTCTTAAAGGGACAGTTGAGAGGAGAATTTGGTCCGCGCGTCGATATGAGCAGTGTTGATGTAGGCGTGGGTCCGTTACATCTTTTTGGGAGCCGGGGTACTCGCGGAGGAGATCTACCGCCCGGGCAGACGCCTCCAGAGCAGATTACGGTGGGGGCCGGGGCACGTGGTAATTTGCCGGGAGGTTTGGGGGAACTTTCTGGTTCTTACGAAAAAATTTCCGTTAGACCTCCGACCGAGGGACCAAGGTTTACGTTAGAGGACTTCAGGGCAAGATGGGGTGCGCTGTCCGGTGGTCCGGTACAAGCAAGCCTTGAAGCAGGCGCTACTTTCCCTAAGTTTGGTCAAACCAGACTCCCAAATCAATACAACGTCAGTGCCCGCGCAACGGCAGAAAACCCGTTTGGTATTGGTGGTAGACTTTCTGGAGACGCGAGCGCAAACCTTCGTCCCGGTAACGACGACTACAGGTTTGGTGCCCGGTATACGGTGCCTTTACCTTTACCTTTTGGAGGTCGCCGCTAATGCCTTTGACAAAGAAGGGCGCAAAGATAAAGCGCAAGATGACGAAGACGTATGGTAAAGGTAAGGGTAATCAAGTCTTTTACGCCAGTATAAATGCAGGTAAGGTAAGAGGCGCGGAGAAGAACAGAAAAGGTGGACGACGAAATGCCTAACGTAATGGGACGCGAATTTCCGTACACGCCGCAAGGCATGGCGGCGGCTGAACAATATAAGCAAGCCATGGGTATGCGCGACGGCGGCATGATGGGCTTCCGCCCCGTTGGTTATGCCAACGGTAACCTTGTAGAGTCTGTCGGAAATCCGACACAACGGGGTGTGAGTGCGGCGATGGGTGCCCCTGTAGATGCTTCGAACGTAGTAATGGCCGCTAGTGGTCGTACAGATTCGATGGCCGTGGTCCGAGAGTTAACAGATCTAGAGCAAAGTGGAACTACACAGGATGTAGTGGCGTTTATTTCTGCAAACCAAGCCGATCTTCTAGAAGCGGCTAGACAAAACCCGCAGGTCGCAAATTACCTTCAAAGAATGATAGCACGCTTTGCCCCCCCGCAACCGGGGGCCGCTGCCCCTGCCGCAGGAGGCATGGGCGGTGCTCCATACACGGGGGTTCCTCCCGAAATGAGGCAACACCCTGATATGGCCCCCCCGATGGCCCCCCCGCAAGCGATGCCGAGCGGCTTCCAGGGAATGGCCGGAGGCGGTCTGATGTCTCTGAGGCGTAGGTAAACATGGCTAGAAACCCGCTCCCCCGCAGTAATTTCGGGACGGCCTCTCTTGTAGAAAGGCGCAACGAGATACCGCCCGTGGAACTGGAAGAAGGTCTGGACGCGGAAGTCTCGTTTGACGACGACAGCATAATTGAAGCGCCCGGTTTGAACATAGAACTGGAAGATGACGGTGGTGTTATCGTTGATTTTGATCCAAGGATGGATCAAGTTTCAAGCGCCGGGTTTTATGACAATCTTGCAGAAGAAGCAGATACGGGAGTTCTGTCTCGAATAGCTTCGGATCTTTTAGATCAGTACGAAGCTAACAAGGACGGTCGTAAAGATTGGGAAGACACGTACCGAACCGGTCTGGAGCTTTTAGGTTTCAAATACGAGGAGCGGGCGGAACCGTTCCGTGGTGCGACAGGCGTGACGCACCCTCTTCTTGCAGAAGCCGTGACTCAGTTTCAAGCGCAGGCTTTTGGTGAATTGTTGCCCGCAGGGGGCCCTGTAAATACTCAGATAATGGGTGAGTCTTCTCCGGACATAGAGGCTCAATCGGATCGTGTTCGCAACTTTATGAATTACCAAATCACGTGTGTTATGAAGGAATACACACCTGAATTTGACCAAATGCTGTTTTACCTGCCGCTAGCGGGTTCTACGTTCAAAAAGGTGTATTACGATGATTTCCTGGGGCGTGCGGTTAGCAAGTTCGTTCCTGCGGAACAGCTAATTGTTCCGTATACCGCTACGGATCTGGAAACAGCCGAGAATGTAACACATGTTATTCAAATTTCGGAGAACGAGCTTCGGAAGAAGCAGGTAGCCGGTTTCTATTCCGATATTAAAGTCTCCGCATCCCAGTCGGACCCGTCCGAGGTCCGTGAGGAGATGGACGATATAAGTGGAATAGAGCCCAGCCGTTTGGATACCGAGGTCACGTTACTTGAATGCCACGTAGACCTAGATCTTGAAGGCTTTGAGGATTCCGATTCCGGCGGTGAACCCACCGGCATCAAGCTCCCTTACGTTGTTACCGTTTCAGAAGATAACGGCAAGGTTCTCAGCATTCGCAGGAACTACAAGGAGGGGGATCAGGATCGTAAGAAAAACCAGTATTTTGTTCACTTTAAGTTCCTTCCCGGGTTTGGTTTCTATGGCTTGGGTTTAATCCACATGATTGGCGGGTTGAGCCGAACAGCCACTGCTGCGTTACGCCAGCTTATTGACGCGGGGACCTTAGCTAACTTGCCCGCAGGTTTCAAGACTCGCGGTCTTCGTATCAGGAACGATGACGAACCCCTGTCTCCGGGCGAGTTCCGGGACGTGGATTCTCCCGGAGGTGCTATTCGGGATTCGCTGATGCTCCTTCCATACAAGGGGGCGGATCAGACCTTGTTCCAGTTGATGGGGTTTTGTGTGGAGGCCGGTCAGCGGTTCGCTGCGGTATCTAATTTACAGGTAGGTGACGGAAACCAGCAAGCTGCGGTTGGGACTACCATCGCAATGCTGGAGCAGGGTGCCAAAGTAATGTCGGCCATACATAAACGGCTGCATTACGCCCAGAAAGACGAGTTTGATCTTCTTGCAAAGGTGTTTGGAGAATCCCTCCCACCGGAGTACCCCTACAACGTTGTAGGGGCTGAACGCGTTATAAAATCGGAGGATTTTGATGATAGGATTGACGTTATTCCAGTTTCCGATCCTAACATATTCTCCATGTCGCAAAGGGTCACTATGGCGCAGACTGAGCTACAGTTGGCGCAAGCGGCTCCGGATTTGCATAACATGTACGAAGCGTTTCGTAGGATGTACAAGGCGCTTGGTGTCAAAGATGTTGATTCTATTCTCAAGGTCATAGATCAGGAAGAGGCGGTTCCTAAAGACCCCGCAGTGGAGAATTCGGAAGCACTTGAAAACATTGAACTAGAGGCGTTCCAAGGCCAGAACCACAAAGCTCACATAATGGCTCATCTAGTTTTTGGGTCTTCCCCCATGGTCGGGCAGCTTCCTTCGGTCGCTATGGCGCTGCAAAAACACATTATGGAGCATGTTTCTATAGGGGCTAAGGAGCAGGTGTCCTCTCAGATGATGCAGCAGCTTCAAGGCCAAGCGCCGACTGAGGACCAGATTTTACAAATAGAATCCATGGTTGCCGAGCAGATAGCGCAGGGCATGCAAGAGCTTAAATCACTCAGCGCCCAGATAAGTGGAGAAGGGCAGCAAGGACCTGACCCCTTGGTTGCTTTGAAAGAACAAGACTTGCAACTTCGTGCAAAACGCGACGAGGCTGAGAACCAGATAGATCAGGCACGTCTTGCCTTGGATCAACAAAAGGCACAGTCTACCGCGAATCTTGGGGCCCAGAGGATACAGTCCCAGGAAGAAATTGTAGAGGCCCGAATCCAAGCGGCGCGGGAACGCGAAATGATGAAACAAGGTGATTAATAGGAGACGATTATGGGAAAGAAAAAGAGTTCCGTGGGCGTTGCGCGGAAAGGTATTGTTGTAAAAGACCAGGGGTTCGTCCCCTATAACGACGCAAAATCCGAAACCACGCCTAACGTGTCGAAGGCCACTTCGGTATCGGGGGAAAATCGCGGAATGGGCGCGGCTCTTCGTGGTGGCTCCTTTAAAGTTTGCTAGATAAGGATTAAACAAATGAACTGGATCATAAATCGCATGAAGGAGCCTTCCAGTTACGCCGCCCTGGGTGGTGTAGTCGTTGGCGTAGGTGTTCTCATTTCCCAGCCCCTCGTAGTTATGGTTGGGATGGTTGGGGGCGTTGTAGGATTTCTTTTGAAAGAAAGAGGCGTTTTTTAAGTCTTTTTTACGTGCGTGGGACTGAGCCATGCAGGATGGGCCGGATGTATCTATCATAGAGCTTTTCAATGCGGGATGGCCGGTCATCGTTGCTATTATTGGGCTTATAATCGTACTCGCCAAGATGCATGGTGACTTGGAGGTGTTGAAAGACAAGGTAAAGGTCTTGTTTGATCTTTGGAACACGAAGAAATGACGCAAAAGAAGCTTGAGAGGAGCAGTCGTTACAAGGATTCAGATCTTGATGGCGATGGTGTTGTGTCAGACACAGACCTTGCGGCGATTGAGGCCATTGAAACGGCTGAGAAGATGAATGCCCAGCGTCATATGGCGTGGTGTGCTCTTGCAATCATGGCTGGGATGACGGGTCTTTTGTTTTTTGTGGTAAGTGAGAGTAGACTGAAGTCCATAAGTGACCTTTTGGGGCTTGCATACATAGCTTTTTCCGGGGTTACATGCGCTTATATGGGAATGAGTGCTTATATGAGCCGGAAATAGGTTGGATTTATGGTAATATCGCTTTTAGGGACAGCACTGGGCTTCGGAACGTCCATAATTCCGGAAATTTTGGGGTATTTCAAGCAGAAACAGGCAAATGAGCAGGAAATTGCTCTTCTGGAGGCAAAAGCCAAGTACGCGGATAAGCTTTCGGAGCTAAAAATAAAAGAACTGGATGCCGAGGCGGACATTGCGGAGACGAAAGGCATATATGAGCATGACCGGTCTATTGACGCTGGAGGTTTTGTCAACGCTCTGCGGGGTTCTGTGCGCCCTGTCCTTACTTATGCCTTCTTTTTGTTGTTTGCGACGATCAAGGGCGTCACATTGTACAGTATGGTGAGTACGCAGGGCATGGATTTGTCTGCGGGTCTGCTTGCTATCTGGGACCCTGAGACTTCTGTTATATTTTCTTCAATCATTGCCTTCTGGTTTGGTTCTCGTAGCATGAGCAAGGTTCGTGCTTGGCAGCAAGAGAAGAAACAATAATGGACGGGATTTTTTTAGCCGAAAAGCTTCTAAAAGTTATTAAGGAACGTCGAGACCGTGTTTCAGAGATTATGACCTCTGGTGGGGTACAAAGTCACGAAGAGTATAAACAACTAGTTGGCAACGTAGAGTCTTTGGATTATATAGGACAGGAGTTAAGAGAAATCTTAGAAAAGGCAGATTAATGTCCAAAAAATCCGAATTAACCAGTACTTCCAGCGTAGTTTCCTTAGACCCCGCATATGTAAAACCCGAAGAACGGGTTTTAGACCCCACAAAATTAGATATTGATACTTTTAATCGGTTGCCCAACCCCACGGGCTGGCGGTTGTTGATTCTTCCATATAGAGGAAAGGGCAAGAGTCAGGGGGGTGTTCTTCTTCCAGACGCTGTTGTTGACAGAGAATCCGTGGCTACGGTGTGCGGCTATGTCTTAAAAGTTGGTCCCCTCGCTTATGAGGACCGTAAGAAATTTCCGAGTGGGCCGTGGTGCCGGGAGAAGGACTGGATTATTTTTGGAAGGTATGCCGGAGCCCGGTTTAAGATAGACGGCGGAGAGGTCCGCGTTCTAAATGACGACGATGTAATAGCGGTTATACAGGACCCCGAAGATATCCTGCATTTTTAACATGGAGATAAACCATGCCTGAAGAAGCTCAAGACGAGTTGGTTGTAGACATTCCCGAGACAGCTTCTAGTGTTGATGTTGTTGTCGAGGACCCTCCGGAAATCGAAGTTTCGGGACAAGAGCCTGAAGAATCTTCTCCCGAGCATGAGGAATACAGTAAGAAGGTCAAGCGACGAATCGACCGTCTTACAAAAAAAGCGCGCGAAGCTGAACGCCAGCAACAGGCGGCAGTTGAGTATGCTAGGGGAGTGCAAGCTGAGAACAGTCAGCTTAGGAACCGGGTTCAGGATCTGGATCAAGGTTATATTGCAGAGTACGGGGACCGCGTAGCTACGCAATCCGATTCCTTGTCCAGAGACTTGGAAACCGCCATAGCGACCAACGACACTTCTTCTCAGGTAGAGATAAATAAAAAACTGTCGCAACTTGCGATAGAGGAAGAGCGGGTAAAGGCTGCTAAACAACAACAAGCTGAAGCCGCGCAGAGAGCCCAGTACCAAGCACAGGCACAGGCACAGGCACAACAACAGGCCGCGTCTGCACAGAACGCCGTTCCAACCCGGCCTGATCCGAAAGCAACGGAATGGGCGCAGGAAAACCCGTGGTTTGGCGAAGACGATGCCATGACGTTTGCGGCTTTTGGAATACACAAGACTCTGGTTGAACAAGAAGACTTTGACACAAACACTCCAGAGTACTATCGTGTGATTGACGAGAGAATGAGAGAAGCGTTTCCCCATAAATTTTGGGGAACAGCATCTTCTACAGGAGGGAACAGGCCACAACAGGCCGTTGCTTCTGCTACACGTTCCGGGTCATCCGGGCGCAAAACAGTGAGATTATCCCCAAGCGAAGTTACGATTGCGAATAAATTGGGGGTTCCTCTAGACCAGTACGCGAAATACAAACGCTAGGAAATGACAATGTCTGAAAACAATATTGATCGTACTCCTCGCGCATCCAAGACCCGAGCCGTAAAAACGCAAAGGAAACCTTGGAGTCCCCCGTCTTTATTAGACGCACCCGATCCGCCAGAAGGTTTTGTTCACAGATGGATACGGTCTGAAGTTAGGGGTTTTGACGACCGAAAGAATGTATCTGCCCGTATGAGAGAAGGGTGGGAATTGGTTCGGAAAGAAGAATACCCTGAATTTGAGGCCCCAACAGTGGATTCCGGGACCTATGAAGGTGTCTTTGGCGTAGGAGGGCTGTTGCTGGCCCGTATTCCAATTGAGATTGTTGAGGAGCGTAAGGATTACTTTGGTAAAATGAGTTCGGACGCAATGACCGCAGTTGATAACGATCTTATGAAGGAAACGCAGCATCATTCGATGACGATTCAGAAACCTGAACGACAATCGCGTGTAACGTTTGGAGGCCCTAGAAAATAGGGCACCTGTTTTGAACCCTTTTGCTTTAAGGAGCAAACGAAATGGCTAACATTAACGGAAGCTTTGGCCTCCGTCCGCTCAATAAGATGGGCGGCGCGGCCAATTCCACTGCTACTTCAAACTATACTCTTTATGAGATAGCGAATGGCAACACAAACAAGCTTTATCACGGTGAACCCGTGATTCCTCTTTCCACTGGTTATATAGACGCTCCAGGAGCGGCGGCGGGTGGTACGGTAGGGCTTTTGGGTGTGTTCCAGGGCTGTGAGTATGTTTCTAGTACCACTGGGAAACCTACGTGGAGCAATTACTGGCCCGGTTCGGGGGCAGATAGCAACCACCCTGTAAAGGCGTATGTCAACGACGATCCGATGCAGCTTTATGTTATCGCAACGGATGCTTCGTGGACCAGTAAAGCTACGGCACGCGCCGCAGTTTTTGCTAACGCTAACTTCTCAACCGCGATTACTGGCACGGACGCCACTGGTGTATCGTTAGGTCGCCTCGCGATTAGCACGATTGCCACAACGGCTGCGCTACAAATGCGGATCATGGGTTGGGTAGAAGACTCTTCTAACGAAGACTTCTCCGCAGCGGGCGTTGGTGCAATTGTCCGACTTAATAACCACTTCAATAGCAACAACGGCGCTATTGCTGCTGGTACTCCTTCAACTACTGGCGTATAGGGGGTTTAGAAAATGGCTATCAGTAGAGCACAACTCGTAAAAGAGTTGGAACCCGGCCTGAACGCATTGTTCGGAATGGAGTATGATCAGTATGATCGTGAGCACGAAGAAATCTTCTCCATGGAGAGTTCGGACCGTGCTTTTGAGGAAGAGGTGATGCTTTCAGGATTTGGAAGCGCCCCAACCAAGGCAGAAGGCAGTGCAGTATCCTTCGATGACGCGCAAGAAGCTTATACAGCACGTTATACGATGGAAACGATAGCCCTTGCCTTTTCGATCACGGAAGAAGCTGTCGAAGACAACCTGTACGACAGGCTTGCTGGTCGGTACACAAAGGCTCTTGCCCGTAGTATGAGTCAGACGAAACAGGTTAAGGCCGCAGCGGTCCTTAACAATGCTTTCGACAGCACTTACACTGGCGGTGACAGCAAGGAACTTTGCGCTACAGACCACCCACTCGTAACGGGGAGTACGTTCCGTAACGAACTCTCCACTGCGGCGGATCTTAACGAGACTAGCCTTGAGCAGTCCCTGATTGATATCGCAAGCTTTGTGGACGAGCGGGGCCTGAAGGTTGCGGTTCGCGGCGTGAAGCTGATTGTTCCTAAAGAACTTCAGTTCACAGCGGATCGTCTTCTAGAATCTACCCTGCGCACCGGTACTGCGGACAACGACATTAACGCAGTTCGGAACATGGGTATGCTCCCGGAAGGCTACGCCGTTAATCACTTCCTTAGTGATACGGATGCTTTCTTCATCTTGACAGATGCACCCAACGGTCTGAAGGGCTTTAACCGTACCGCCGTCCGAACTTCAATGGAAGGTGATTTTGATACGGGGAATGTCCGTTATAAAGCCCGGGAGCGTTATGCTTTCGGCTGGTCTGACCCACGGGGCATTTTTGGCTCCCCCGGAGCATAATCTATAGGGGAGAGCCTAAAAAACTCTCCCCTGCTTTATAAATTTTTCTGGGACTACATAGCCTTAGCGACTGGCCCAGCAGACGCTCACAAGACGCTAGGGCGAAACCTTTGTGAGAAGGATATTACGTTATGGCTAGAACAACTTTTTCCGGGCCGGTCCGTTCGTTGCGCGGATTTATAACCGCAGGACCCGATGCAGTTGTAAATATAACTACCGAGACTACTCTTACGTTCGCCAGCCATGCGGGTCGCGTCATAGAGATAAATGATGCGGATGGTGCAGTAACCTTGCCTACCATCCAAGCGGATTCTAAGGGGGCCTCTGCGGGGCAAGATGATCCAAATGTAAACAGCCAGCTTGGTGCGGTTTACCGGTTCTACATTGGAACCGACGCCACGGATCTTGACATCAAAACAGATGGCACCGACAAATTCCTTGGCTCTCTGGCGGTTGGCGTTACTGATGGCAGTTATAAGGTTTTCATACCCGGTGCCTCGAACGATGTGATTTCTATGAATGGCGGAACGCAGGGCGGAGATAAATTCTCTTACCTTGAGATTACCGCCATTGCTGACAATGAGTATCTTGTTCAGGGTGTTCTTATCGGATCTGGAACAATTGCAACTCCCTTCGCGGATAGCTAAACCTGAATAATGGAACGGGGGCGATGCCCCCGTTCTGATAGGAGAGTCTTATGGCAGACGCCGTAACTGCTACTACTGTAATAGATGGCCCCAAAACTGCGGTGATTTATTGCACTAACACAAGCGATGGAACTGGAGAGGCTGCTGTTACAAAAGTGGACGTTTCCGGGTTATCTGCGCTTCAAGATGGAACTTCTTGTACCGGTGTTCGTATCCAGAAGATCGTGTTTTCCAATGTCGGCATGGGCGTCAAGCTTCTTTGGGATGCCTCTACCGACGTTATCGCAGCACAACTTCCGGCGGATTATTCCGACACGTTGGATTATTCTGACATAAGCGGTCTTCCGAATGTTGCTGCTTCCGGCGGCAAGACGGGGGACATACAACTTACAACCGTGGGGCACAGCAGCGGGGACACGTATTCTATAGTTCTGTATTGCTCAAAACAATATTGAGGCGTGTCATTATGAAAGGCTACTTGTGCTATGGCTGTTTCCGGGTCTAAGGATTTTGAACCTAATGTAGCGGAATACGTGGAAGAAGCGTTTGAGCGGTGTGGACTAGAGTTTCGTACAGGATACGATGCGCGTACTGCGCGAAGATCCATTAATTTCCTCTTCGCGGATTGGGCAAATCGGGGTCTTAATCGTTGGACCATAGATCAGGTGAACCAGACCCTGGTATCCGGTCTTTCGGAATACCCCATAGGAACCATAACGGCTACGGTAGGGGCTTCCACAAATCTTGTTGTTGGTAATACCATAACCGGTTCCTCAAGCGGCACGACCGCAATCGTCCTAACCAAACCTAGTTCAACTACGATCACGTTAAGTATTCCTTCGGGGTCTTTCACCGCTGGAGAAACTATAACCAGTACGGACAGTAGTGGTTCGGCGGTGAGCACTACGATATCGTCAGACCCCAGTATATCGGGGGTGAGATCTACTATAGATATTCTGTCTTCTGTGATAAGGCGCAGTGGTTCGGACATTTCTATTAATCGCGTCAGCCGTGACGACTATTTGAGTATTCCAACCAAGACTACTTCTGGAAGACCAGTCCAGTTTTACGTGGATCGTCAAATAACCCCTGTGATCAAGGTTTGGCCCAACCCTGAAAACAGTACGGATGTTTTGATTTATGACCGGTTGACACGCATGGACGATGCGGATGCTTCAGTAAACACTGTTGACGTTCCTTTTCGGTTCTACCCCTGTTTAGCTGCGGGTCTGGCCTATTACCTTTCAGTAAAAAGAGCGCCGGATCGTGTTCCGTTATTAAAAACAATGTATGAAGAGGAGTTTCTTAGGGCGGCGGAAGAAGATAGAGACAGGGCCAGTTTCAGCGTAGTACCCTCTTATAGCTACTTAACGGCGACTTCTTAATGCCCCGGTACGCTTCAAACAAACATGCCATGGGAATTTCGGACCGTTCTGGAGCGGCGTACCGTCTAAAAGACATGCGGAAAGAATGGACCGGAATGCTTGTTGGCAAAGACGAGTGGGAAGCTAAACAACCCCAGTTGACTGTCCTTAAAATTCCGGCAGACCCGCAAGCGTTAAAAGACCCAAGACCGGATAGGACAGAACCTGCTATTGAGGTGTTGCTAACAGAAGACGCTTTTCTTTCTTCCGCTAGCGGTTCCGCTGTATTGACAGTAATAGAGCCGGGTCATGGACGAAGCACAGGAGACGTAGTTAGATTTAGGTCTATAGAACCCTTTGACGGGTTTGCATCTTCTGTAATAGAAAGTGCCAGCGGCTATTCGATAACCAAGACTAATTCGGATAGATACACGTTTACTGCTAGCAGCGGAACTGCAACAACGGGAAGTGTACGAGGAGGTGGAAGTTCTTCTTCCGCAGGTCCTGTAACTGTGAGTGCATAAGATGGCGTATACTTTTACCACTCTAAAAACTGCTATACAGGACTTTGTTCAAAGTTCTGAGACTACCTTCGTTACTCAATTGCCCCGATTTATTTTGAATTCTGAAGAACGAATTTTAAAGGAATGTCAGTTAGACGTTTTTCGTAAGAATACGCAAGGTACAGTTACGTCTGGGAACGCTTTTTTAGCAAAGCCAAGTGACTTCCTAGCTCAGAACTCCTTGAGCGTCATAGTCTCTTCAAGCAAAGAGTTTCTTTTATACAAGCAAGTGACAATGTTGCAAGATTACACGCCTGATCCCACAACCACGGGTGTTCCTCTTTACTACGGTGATTTCGATCAAGACACGTTCTTGATAGCTCCAACTCCTGATTCAAACTATACCGTGGAGTTGCATTATTTTTGCCGCCCCCAATCCATAACGGAATCTTCTGATGGAACTAGCTGGTTAGGAGATAACGCAGAGTTGTCCTTGCTGTATGGGGCTCTCGTAGAAGCATACACGTTTCTAAAAGGAGAACCTGACCTCCTGGGTCTATATAACCAACGTTTCCAAGAATCTTTGCAATGGCTCAAGAATCTTGGTGAGGGTTTGCAGACTCGAGACGAGTATCGTTACGACAGGGTTAGAAGACAGGTACAATAATCATGGACGGTTCAGCGCACAGTGAAGTAGGCAACGCGCTGGTTTTTACGTCCAATAACGGGGGTCATTCGCCAGAACAAATGGCAGAAATGGCGTTGAACAAAATAATGGTTGTTTCAGAAACAGCCCCGCCTGTGATACGAGATCAGGCGCTTGCTTACCGAGATCACATACGGAAAGTATTGGTTTTTTACATGGCTAAAATGGCGGAAAATGAAAGAACCACCATTTATGCTTTAATGAAGCAGCAAGGCCAACACGATGTGGCTGATATTATAAGGAGTTTGTGATGGCAATTGGATCATCAGCGGTTTGCGGGACTTACAAGCGTGAGATAAACGCAGGCATTCATTTTTGGACTTCGCACTCCCGTGGGGATGGCAGTTCCATTGCAGCGGATACCTTTAAGATAGCTCTCTTTACCAATAGTTCGTCTATTGATGCCGACACTACGGGGTATGCAGCAACTAACGAGGTTAGCGGGACAAATTACACCGCTGGTGGTGAAGCGTTGTCGAGTGTGACGATAGGACTTGCAGACAACAGCAGTTCAGTGCCGACTGCGTTTATAGACATGGCAGATGTTACGTGGTCCTCGGCTACTATTACGGATGCGCGGGGAGCCCTGATCTATAATTCTACGTTAGCTAATGCAGGAACGGCGGGGGACACGACTCATGCAGCGAAACCCTCGGTGTGTGTGATTAACTTTGGTGGTGACAGTTCTTCAAGCGCGGGAAATTTTACCGTTACGATGCCCGCAAATGATGCTAACAACGCTTTGATCAGGATTGCGTAATGACTGTTCTTGGTTGGGGCAGAGGTACGTGGGACTCTGGGGCCTGGAATAATTCTCTTCCAGTTACCGGGGTTTCTTCTGCTACGGCCATTGGCACTGCGCGGGTTGACATACAGCCTTCGGTTACCGGGGTTTCCGCCGCCGCAGCGGTTGGCAGTGTAAGGGTTGACATACAGACCTCCGTTACCGGGGTTTCCGCCGCCACAGCGGTTGGCAGTGTAAGGGTTGACATACAGCCCTCCGTTACTGGGGTTTCGGCGGCTACGGCTACCGGAAGTGTAAGAGTAGACATACAGCCTTCGGTTACCGGGGTTTCCGCCGCCACGGCGGTTGGTAGTGTAACTGTAACCGGAGAGGCGAACGTTACTCTCACGGGGGTTTCGGCGGCCACGGCGGTTGGTAGTGTAACTATTACCACGGCTGTGTTAGCTACAGGGGTGCAAGCCTCTACAGCGGTTGGCAATGCATTTGTCTGGGGTATAATCGTTCCGGGACAGGATGCTGATTGGAGTGGTATAGTTTCAGGGCAGAGCGCCGAATGGTCCGGGGTAACGGACACTCAATCACCCGATTGGGGTAATGTAGTCCCGGGGCAAAGCGCCGAATGGTCTGCAATAACTGATGCTCAGTCCCCTGGATGGACAGATATAGCGGCATAGGAAAAGAACATGGCTTCAACATTTACTACAGGTTTTGGTATTGAGAAGATTGGTTCGGGTGAACAGTCTGGGACATGGGGCACCACGACGAACCACAACCTTGATATTGTTGATCGTATTGCTTCCTATAAAGCGGTCGCCCTTTCTGGTACTACGCATACTCTTACTGTTCGCGAGGCTTCTCCGGGTTCAGGAACCGAAAACCTCCAAGATGGTATGTACCGCGTGATTAAGTTTACGGGAGCCTTGGGTGCTAACAATACGGTTACGATAGCCCCAAATACAGCACCAGCTTATTTTATCATCGAAAACGCCACTACCGATTCTGGTTCTGGTGGGCCTTACTCCGTTATTCTATCTCAAGGTTCAGGCGCAAACGTCACCGTTCAGAACGGTAAAAACGCAATTGTCTACTGTGATGGCGCGGGTTCAGGCGCGGCAGTTGTCGATGCTCTCGCTGACCTCCAGGTTGGTACGTTAGAAGTTACTGGTGCAGCCGCGATTGATGGTGCGTTAACGGGTAGCTCGACTATCCAAGGTACAACAATAACTGCTACTACAGCGTTTGTACCGGATGCTTCAGATGGTGCGGCTCTCGGCACCACTAGCTTAGAATTCAGTGATCTCTATCTTGCTGATGAGGCTGTGATTGGTTTTGGTGATGATCAAGATGTAACCTTAACTCACGTTGCTGATACTGGATTACTTCTTAACAGCACGATGGCGCTTCAGTTCAATGACGCCACTCAATATATCAACGCCCCCAGTGCTACCGTCTTGGACATTAATGCTACAGACGAAATCGAACTCAATGCTACATTAGTTGATGTTAATGCCAATTTAGATGTTTCTGGTACTTTAACTCAAGCTGGAGCCTCGCAGTTTAACTCTACAATCACTGTCGGGGCTGACGACCAAGGCTATGACGTTAAATTCTTTGGCGATACTGCCAGCGCATATTTGCTCTGGGACACGTCAACCGATGATTTGATTTTAGGCGGTTCGGCTAAGATGGGAATTGGTACAACCAGCCCCGGTGCAGAGCTTGAAATTGCCGGGGATTATCAACCGCTTATAGTCAATTCCACAAATAGCAGTACATTCAAAACGGTTTTTGAAGACAACGGAACGACTAGAGGATATTTAGGAGCCGCCTCGGGCGTCTCGTTTGTTATAGGTCGAGCCTCTGATGCGGCGTCACAATTCCAATTTAAAGATTTGAACGGTCATTCGCAGCTTTACTTTGCAGCGAGTACAACCGCTGGCGGCGGTGCAGGCGGTGCATACCTTCAAGCTCTCGGCAGCAATGCGGCAAGCCCGCCACAGATTGCTGGCATTGACATGTCAATGACTGATGGGACGGACGGTAGCGAAAGCGGAATAATTGCCTTCCACACCACGAATAGTGGTACTTCCGGCGAGCGGATGCGGATTTTGGCTAATGGGCAAATCGCAATCGGCGGCTCGACAGCAGCGACAGGAGCCGCATTAACTGTTGAAGGTTCAGACACAGCAGCGGGTTCGCTTAACTACGTTGCGGCCATCCGCAACAGCGACGCCTATAGCACCACGCCAGCGGCGGGCATTCTTTTCCAAGGGAAATACAATAGTGCCGGTTCTTACGCTGATGCTGGTGGCATTGAGGTCGTAAAAGAAAACGCAACCGATGGCGAATACGGTTTTGGACTTGGCTTGCACACCAGAGCAAACGGCGCATCGATTACTGAAAAGCTCCACATCACGGGTGCGGGTTTGCTTGGCTTGGGAACGGCGGCACCAACCGAAGAAATTCACATTTTAGCAACGGCTCCCACGATCAAATTGGAAGACAGCCAGAATAATTACGCTGGTTATATTAATGGAGATAATGGCAGCATCCTACTCCAGAGCCTCAATAGCGCCCGAGACATCATCTTCGGCGAAAACGCGGCCTCCGGCGAACTTATGCGTGTAATGGGCACCGGGCTAGTTGGCATTGGCACTGCCAGCCCAAACCAGCTTTTACACATAAATAGCTCGACCAGCGCGAATATAAATTTAACTGCCGCCAGCGGATATTTATCGCAGATTTTGTTTGGTGATACTGCGACCCCGAATCATGGGCGAATTATGTATAATGCCGGTACTGGCCACATGAGTTGGGCCACAAATAATAGCGCCACCGCAAAGATGGAACTTGATGATGCCGGTGCTTTGAGCATCGTTGGTGCGCTCTCCAAAGGCAGTGGCTCGTTCAAAATTGACCACCCTCTACCGGCTAAAAAAGATACGCATCACCTCGTACATTCGTTTACGGAATCTCCGCAAGCTGACCTAATCTATAGGGGCCGGGCTACGCTTGTTGACGGAGAAGTTTCGGTAGATATCGACGAAGCCGCCGGAATGACCAGCGGTACTTTTGAAGCTCTTTGCCGCGATGTTCAGTGTTTCACGAGCAATGAAACAGGCTGGACTGCCGTGCGCGGAAGCGTATCCGGTGCGACTTTGACCATTGAGGCGCAAGACAACTCTTGTACCGATACAATTAGTTGGATGGTCGTGGGCGAGCGACAAGACGAACACATGTACGACACAAATTGGACCGACGATGACGGCAGGGTAATCGTTGAACCTCTGAAACCCGTCGAAGAAGAAGAGGAGTAACACATGGCAACTACATACGAATGGTCTTACGACCTCAAGACCGCAACCGCGCCGGTTGACGGTGAAGACGACGTAATTCGCGAAGTCCACTGGCGGCTTACTGCCACCACTGACGATGACCCGCCCATCTCGCCTAGCGCCTACGGGAGCGTCGCGCTGGGCGGCGTCGACGACACTTATGTGCCTTTCGACAGCGTTACGAAGGACGACTGCAAAGCATGGGTGCTTGCGTCGCTGGGTCGCACCGAGGACGAGATCAAGGCCGCGCTCGACGAGCGGATCAACGCAATCAGGACGCCTGCTTTGGAGAGCAAGGTGCCGCCCGGCTGGTAAAAGGAGAAATAAGTAATGGCCCTCACCAAAACGACCAGCGGCGTGCGGACGCTCGCCGCCAGCGAGGTTGCAACGGCCAACATCGCCGACTCGAATGTGACGACCGCGAAGCTGGCCGACGACGCGATCACTGCCGCCAAGTTGGCCGACGACGCGGTCGGGCTGGCGGCGCTCGCGCCACAGACAGACGGTTCCCTCATATCGTTTGATGCCTCGACCAATCCGACGTTGATCTCACCCGGCACATCTGATCACGTTTTGACAAGCGGCGGCGCTGGCGCGGTGCCGTCGTTCCAAGCGAACCCATCTGCCGTGCGCCTGCTGCAATCTGTGTCGGCGTCAGACGACGCGACCATCACGATGGGCGACGCCGCGAGCGCGGCGCACTTCGCAAACAGTACCTACAAAAAGTTTGTCATTTACGCCTACGGCATCGACCTGTCTGTCGATTCCCAAATTCATATGGAGTTTGGGACCGGCGCGACGCCGACGATAGATACCGGCGCGAACTACGGCTACGCAAGCAACTCATACGTCACCACTAGTGCCGCCGCCTCGTACGAGAATCAAGACGGCGGCGGCAGCAACATCCGATTTGTCGGCAGTCAGCAAGATGCGGCTGCGCCGCCCGCATTCGCAAGCTTCAGTGTCGAGATTATCGACCCCGCGGAAAGCACCAAGTTCACGATGGTCACAGGCTGGCACATGCTGAGTTCAATCAATCTGGATGATTTTCACCGCGTCTTGTTTTTCGGCGTGTATGAACAAAACACCGCCGTCACAGCCGCTAGGTTTTCGTTGACCAGCGGGAATTTTGAGACCGGCGAGTTTCGGCTCTATGGCGTGAGGGATTCGTGATGACACGTTACCACAACATTGACGGTAAGCGCGTTGCGTTCACCGTGGGAGAAGAAGCGGCGGCAGACGCCGCTGATGACGTTTACAATAGCGAGGCCGAGGTCAACAAAAGACATAACGGCAAGGTAGACCGTCAACGGATTGCTGGTTACGCGAGCGACGGCGACAACTTCGATGCTATCTGGAAAGCAATTGACGCTCTGCGTCAGGGCAGCGATTTGCCCGACGAGGTCACTGACATTCTAGCAAGCCGCGCCGCGAACAAAGCGGCAAACCCGAAGCGATGACCGAACCCAAACACATCGCCGACGCCGCCGCTGGCTTCGCTGGCATAGGTGCTTGGCTCGAATTTGTGCCACTCCCTGAGTTGGCGGCGTTGGCGACGCTCTGCTGGTACGGAGCGCGCTTCGCGAGCTGGGCAATCAAGCGATGGCGCGAGCGCTCCTAATCGCCGCGGCGCTGCTGCTCGTGCCGGCGGGCGCCGCCGCGCAGGCAGTGTGCGCCAACTACAAAGAGATTAGCGAGCGCCTGTCTAGAGTGTATGGCGAGCGCGTGGCTGGCAGGGGCGTCGATGCGCAAAACCGGATGTTTGAAATCTGGGCCGGCGCGGAAGGCTGGACGATCCTCATGACAAGCGCCGACATGTACGGTTGCGTGATGGCAATCGGCCTAAAGGGGACGACGTGGGAGTTTATGCCGGCGGCCGGTAAGCGCGCGGACGGCGCCGAGTAATGGAGATCGACGCACGCCTCTTGCTGACGTTGGCAGGGATGGGCGCCTCGATTGTGTCGGCGTTCGTGATTGTTAAAACCCGGCTGGGCGCGGTAATCGACCAGCTGCGCGACGTTGAACAGCGGCTCCGAGCGCTTGATAACCGCATCGATGCGCTCGATGTCGCGTGTAATTCGTCAGCAAAGTCAATCGGCAATTTTCGCGACATGTTTAACCCGGCCGAGCGAGACAAGCACAGCCGTGAACTTGAGCGCCACAAAATGGAGATCATGCATCTCCGCGAGAGCGTCAGAGATCTGCGCAAATGACCCAGCTACTGCAGCACCTCACGGCCGAGGCAGCAAACGGCTGCCTCCTCGTCATCATTACGGTTCAATTTTGATGGATATAGCAATTTTACGCAGAGAGATCGCAGCCGATGAGGGTTGTCGATTACAGCTTTATAATGACCATCTTAGTCTGCCTACATGTGGCATTGGCCACTTGCTGACGCCTGCTGACGCCGAATACGGTCAGCCGATCGGCACGTCGATTACTATAGACCGCGTCAACGAGCTGTTCGCTCAAGATGTTGAAACGGCGATCAATGACGCGCAGTCAATTATTGATGGGTTTGATGAGCTGCCACAGGAAGCTCGGCACATCCTGATCAACATGGCGTTTAATCTGGGGCGACCGCGGCTGTCGACGTTTAAGAAGATGATCGCGGCAATCGAGGCGGGCGATTGGAGCGAGGCCGCGAACCAGATGCACGACAGTCGATGGCGGCAGCAGGTTCCGGCGCGGGCGGGGAGATTAACCCGCCGAATGCGCGATCTGACAATCTAAGCACCGGTGCTGCCGGCGAGCATCTTGTGCGCTCGGTGCTCGAGAGCATGGGCGTCGCCACCGCATCGACGCCTGACGGTTTAGGGTACGACGTCGCCGCCTGCTCTGATGACCGGTGGCTGCGTGTGCAGGTTAAGGCAACGGCAAAAAGATCTCGCGACGGGCGGTACATGTTCACGACACGCCGTCGATCGCGCGGCGGGCTAACAATCGCCGACTGCGATGTTGTTGCATTCGTTGCGCTGGATCTGCGGTTAGTCACGTTTAGGCCGGTCGGTCGGATCCGCGGCAAGACTTTCAAACTAACGCCGTCGAAATTCTTGTTAGAAAATGAGCGCTCGAGTTGGGAGCAAGCTATAAAATGATACCAATTCTCACCGCACTTATGCCGGTGGTCGGCGACGTCATCGACCGCATTATTCCCGACAAAAACGCGCAGGCTAAAGCTAAAGCCGAGATCGAGCTCAAGCTCGTCGAGGCAGCTAACGCAGGTATGCTCGGGCAGCTCGATATCAACAAGGCCGAGGCGTCGCACAGATCTGTCTGGGTCAGCGGCTGGCGCCCAAGCGTGGGCTGGGTATGCAGCACCGCTTTTGCCGCCCACTTTGTCATCTTCCCGCTGACGGCGTGGGGTGCTCAAATTTTCGGTCACCATCTTCCGCCGCCGGTCGACTTCGATATGGACTCGCTGATGACTGTGCTGCTCGGCCTTTTAGGGATTGGCGGGCTCCGCACATACGAGAAGCAGAAGGGGCTGACGAAGTGAAGAAGCGAAACTACAAGCGCGAATACTCCAACTATCACGGTAAGCAAAAGCAGATACTGAACCGGTCGAGCCGCAACAAGGCACGACGCAAAATGATTTCGGCAGGCCGAGCTCGTAAGGGTGACGGCAAGGACGTTAACCATCGCGACAGCAATCCGCGGAATAATTCGAAGGGCAATCTGTCGATTATGAGCAAGGCCCGAAACCGGTCGCGGCGCTACTGACCGTCAGGATAGGAAGGACAGGTTTGCAAACAGTTTGCAAACAAAGCGATGACGGGGAATGAAAGAGGATGACACGGGATGACGGGAAGTGATAAGAAACAATGGGTTGGCTACTAACTCATTGATATCACTAGGGGCTCTGTCAGGCTCATAACCTGAAGGTCGTTGGTTCAAATCCAACCCCCGCAACCAAGCTATATCAATAACTTAGCCGCCCATTGTGGGCGGCTTTTTTGCGTTTGGTTTGCAAAAAGTTTGCGAACACCGCTGGCCGGGGGGAGTTTGCAAAATAGCCTGACGGTCACTTTTTGCTTGAAACGTACGTTTTATGTACGATATAAGAGGAGACAACAAAAGGAGACAGACAGACCCCCCCCAGCCCCGACCGCTTTTTGTGATTACTGTCACCCAGAAGAGGAAGAATAAGATGGCCAACTTCAAACAAGTCAACGCAGCCGTCTCCCGCGCCTTCCCAGATTTAGACATCGAGGTCGTGCGCGGCGAGGGCTACGTCTACTTCGCCGGGGAGGATGGCTTCGATGCTGTCCGCTCCCTGATGACCCATCCCGTTAGCACCCCAACCGACGTTCTAATCAATTCCTGCGTCGCACAGATAGGAATAGACACAGCAGCGAACGGCTGGAAAGACTGACCTCACCAGCCGCCCCCCAGCCCCGTACCGCGAAAGCGGTCGGGGCTTAAAGGGTAGGTACAACATTTTACTGGAGCTCCCCAATGGCAAAAGTCAGAAAATCAAAGAGTGGCAAACATTGGTTCGCAGACCTTCGCTCTGTCGGCGGTGCGCAGCCGCGGTTTAATTCCTCTGAAGAAGCAGAGGCGGCAGTCGCCCACGCGATCGGTCAGCAACAACAAGGCGGCTACATCAACCCGCGGACGTCGCCGACGTTCGCGCAGGCTTGCGGAGATGACAATAGCGGCTTCATCGCGTACCAGATCTCTCGCCTCTGGCAGGAGACTAACGGGATCGGCGATGGCGAGCTCGACAATAGCCGTAACAACATCCGCCATCTGCTCGCTTTAGATTTCGAGGGCAAGAAGCTCGGCGACACCAAGTTGGTCGACATCAAGGCTGGCAAGATCGCGTTGAAAATTATCCCGGCGCTTCTGGAAGGCCGCGCGCACAAGACTGCGAAAAATATTTTCGCCACGTTTAAGCAGGTGCTGTCGCACGCAGTCTTAGATGACCTGCTTTTCGCCAGCCCTTGCGCCGAAGTTAAATTTCCTAAAGGGCCTGAGAAAAAAAATAAACGTCTGTCGCGCGCGTTGATTTCTAAAATCATCGAACACGCGCGCACGCCACTTGACGCGTTAAAAATCCGCTTCACCAGTTCCACCGGTTTGCGTGGCGGCGAGTTCGTCGCGCTGCGGTGGCCTGCGATCGACCTTGACGCCAAGACCGTCACGGTAACCGAGGCGAAAAAGAAAAAGGGCATTGGCAAGGCGGTAAAATTGGGTGACCCAAAAACTCACACCGGGTTTCGCGTCGTTTACTTGACCGACGATCTTGTGGCGGCGCTGCGCGCATGGAAGTTGGCGCAGCCGATTGAGCAGCGGATCAACGATTTGGTTTTCCCAAACCAAGCTGGCAACATGGACAGCGTAGACAATTTGCGTAACCGCGTTTTGCATTCGGCCTGCAAGCGCGCGGGCGTCGAGAAAATATCGTGGCATTCCTTGCGTCATTTTTATGCCAGCGTCCTGCTCTTCGACATGATCGAGAGCGACGCGACGATCACGCAGATGATGGGTCACAGCTCGATCGATTTTATGAAGCGCCAGTACGGTCACTGGCTGGAAGATCGCGAGCGTGATCAGAAATTGGCTGGTCGAGTTAACGCAGCTTTTCAGCTGTAGGGGGTAGAGACAGATGCCAAAAATCTCGTATGAGTGGGACATCGAAACAACTGATGAAAATGACGACATCGTAGATCACGAGCATGGCTACACGCTAAAAGACCTACACAAACTTGGTAAAAATCAGCGCCTTGTCTTGGTCTGCGACCAAGTCGATGCGTGGGGTGATTTGATTTTACGATCGTGGGCCTGCGCTGATGACGGCGCGTTGCCGCAGACGTTTGATTGTGGGCGGAAGGTGCCGCAGAAATTCCACCGAGAGTTAGACGAATTCGGTTAAGGCGCAGCAATCATGAAACAGACCCAGTACCACTTCAGTACGCATACAGACACCGACGACGAAAGTGTCGACGTGGCCTTAACCGAGAGCATACCCGAGCTGCGGGAAGCGGTAACGATCAGCTTCAATCTGCGAGACACCGACGATGCGGAAGCGTTTATAAACGACCTGTCGAGCGTGCTGCGCAAGCATGTGAGTGGTGCTAGGCTCTGTCGCCTAGAGCCAATAGACGAGGAAGACTAGGCTACTGGACGCGACCGCGAGCCGGTACGGCCGCGAACTGCTCCATTGGTATGTGGGTTACCAGCTCGATGTCCTGCTGGTCGCCGCGGTCCCATCTCCCGCCTAGTGTGTGCACTACGTCGGAGCCGTCGTTCGCAGCCCATAGCATCGTCTGGTCTGTAAACGCGACGACCAGCCAGAACGGGATCCCCGTAAACCAGCTCATCGACAGACACCGATGGATCTTGTCGGTCGATATCATATAGGTCGGGTATTTGTCGTGCGCGTTCCGGCGGCATTTGATTTCGACCAGCGCCAGAACGTCGCGGTTTTTGGTCGCGAAATAATCCCACGCGCTCTTGACCGGCGTCTCAATCATGCCAACCCGCCAGAGTTGAGACAAATGATCTGCGACATGACGCTGCGCCAAAAGATCGCGCTGTGATTGATACGTCGGTCTAGCCAGCTTTCGTTCTCTGCCGCTGTTTCAATTCTGCCAGCTCGGCGCCGATGGCTGCGTAGCCGATCAGGTCAACCCAACTATCACGATGATCCTTGTGTCGCAGCAACCGCGCTATCTTCAGCTTGCACTGCAAGATCGCGACATCGATTATGTCGAGCTCTTCGCTTTCAGATTTGAGCCGCTCGATAATTGGCGCCCACTC
>Ga0080013_1000105_pt1 | contig 116770 bp, 129 predicted proteins | sample ETNvirenome_6_85_FD_69236 | JGI IMG/M metagenome (GOLD analysis project Ga0080013, IMG submission 69236) | Marine viral communities from the Pacific Ocean - ETNP_6_85 (SPADES assembly) (version 2) | ecosystem: Environmental > Aquatic > Marine > Oceanic | place: Pacific Ocean | collected...
TAACGGTGCTATTGTAATGAGCAACTCTGCGCCTACTTCCACCATTATACAATCCGCCGATGAGTTTAAGCCGAGCAAGGGTGAAAGTTTATGCCGAGCGTTTACGCGGAAAGGAAAATGCGCCTCGTGTCGCGCGTGTTGGTCAAAATCGGTTAAGGTTATAAAATACGCGCTTCATGGAAATAAAGTTAAGGATAAATGGTTTACGGTCTAAAAATTGAGGGAGCCTGCACCGCCGCCTGCCATTTTGGCAGTTTGAAAGTTTTTATGTTTTTTACTTGACAGGAGGCATAGGCTATGGTATACTATACGCATAATGAAAATGACTAGACAACACTTCCAAGCATTGGCTACTATGACTGCCGATATCATCGTTTCAATCAACGCAACGAAAGACCAAACCATTAAAATCATGGACGAGGTTATTAATGTCTGCCGTCAGTCTAACCCAAATTTTGATTCTATCCGTTTCAGTGATTGGGTTCAGGATATTTTGATAAATAATTCCTAGAAAACACTTGACAGCACACCTTCGCTATGGTATAATATAGCATAAGAAAAATCATCATGAAATACATCATCAACAAATTCTCTCTCTTCTTGGCTAAACGCTTCGAATCTTCCTACTCTCAAGGCAAATCTAGCCAAACTTTTTGGCTGAATCGGTATCGCTCTGTGCGCCGTATGTTGCCCCTTATGTCTGACGGAAACCGTTGGGGTAACCACACCTATTCAAACAAAAATCCGTTTTACGCAACACAAGGGTATTAATATGAATTAAACCTTTCCAATCTATAGGGGTTGGGCAGTACCTGTGAGGTAGGCTAATAAATCACGATGCCTCCGAAACTGTCCGTTTTCCCTCTGCCATTTTGGCAGCAGCCTGCACCCCGCCCGAATTTTTATTGTTTTTTACTTGACGCAACGCCTGCGCTTTGTTATAATATATTCAATGAAAGAATCTACACCACCACCTGCCTGCTCACATTGTAACGACTCTGGATTCAATGGAGATGAGTGGGAATATAAAGCCGATACTAAAGAATGGGATTTTTGTGACAAGGGTTGCGAGGCTTCCGAGATGTGTTGGGACATTGACCAAGCCGACAAGGCTTACTCACACGCTGAGCGTTGCTTTACTGACCACGGGTATGCTATGGGGAATTAGCAGAGCCTGCACCGCGGCTGCCATTTTGGCAGGAATGACTTTTGACTTTCCTCCCAGCAGCAGCCGCGGCACCTGACTGCGATATATTTTAAATACTTTTAGAAAAATCAATGTTTTTGACTTTTTTTACTTGACATACAGACTTGGCGATGTTATAATATACATTCACAAATCAAGACCATTACCCAAATCATAGGAGATTATACACATGGCAAAACATCGTTCCGCTTACCAACTACTTCAAGACGCTCAAAAGAAAATTAGCAAACTCAAAGAGCGTGTGGCTCGTGAAGTAGTATCAGACCACAAAGAAATCAAGGCTTTTGACTCTAAAATCATCGCCGTTCAGAAGAAACTTACTAAGGTTCGCCGTTGGACTAATGAAGAAAACGGTTTGGACGCTCGTATCACTAAACTTCAAGCACAAATTGAAGAATGCCGTGTAAACTTGGCTAATGCTAATGAAACCCAAGCAAGTTTAGAGCAGGAAATCGCTTCTCTAAAGGCTGACCGTAGCACTACGGCAAAAGAAATCTTGGAAAGCCAAGATATTGATATTGATAGCCTACTTGAGCAAGAATTAGGTGAGTAGATACGGCATATCCAAAAGCAAGAGGGAAAGGTTATTAGAAAGCCTTTCTCTCGGCTGTAGAAAGTGTGTAGAGTGTGATACTTTCTCTCTACACCTTGATGAGCATTCTACCACAAACGTAACCTGTTCCCATTGTAAAGGGAAATGGACTGCGAATGAGGACAAGACGCTTACACGACAAACATTTGATAACGTCAAGCCTCTTTACTTAGAAGAAGGGGCTTAGCGTGCCATTTTGGCAGACCGGGTGCACCGGCACGCCCCTAAGTCCTTTGCTCCGCAGGTTTTATATGCGCAAAGTTGGGAACAAAATAAAATAAAAAACAGCAATGTGCGTAAGTGCTTTAATATAAAGGACATAACACTTGCTATTATGGTGGGGCTATGGTATAATATGGTTCTTGTAGGGGGTAAGGCTACTCTCATGTTATTCATATAATATTATGATACAAACAAGGTGAGAACTAAAAGTGTTTTTGACTTTTTTCGTAGGCACGCAGCAGCCCGCAATTGTTTTTGACTCTTTTCCTAATTGGGGGAGAACAATACCCCAGCCCGCCAGGTTGATTTAATTACTTTTGACTTTTTTACGATAGAGTGTTACCCATATAGTAGTTTTGACTTTTCTCTGCTCGCACGCATAAAAAAAAACAAAAAAAAATCCCTGTTAGCATATTACTGCCGACAGGGGTATAGTGTTTTAGAGTATAGATTTTAATGGTATCTAGTTTTGACTCTTTCTGATTTAATGGTATCTAATTCATTACTTTTGACTTTTATTCATGGGTTATCCGAACTTTATTCGGTTTAATAGGGCGGTCGTGGCTTATATTTTTTTTACTCATCTTGGAAGAGCCACCACAGCCAAGCGAAAAAAAGAGTAATACTTATCATAATTTAAGGGTTTCTTCCTAGAAAGGGAAGCAAAAAGGGCATATATTTTGTAACATAGTAACACACACTAGCACAAACATCAACCTAATTATATTCGTTTTTATTTAATATACACCCTTTTTACAATTATATTGGCTAATAAATAGTCTACAAAAACAGTAGAATCTTAAATATAGCCAACCATTTGAGAACACATATAGCCTCACACATTGGACTACTAAGGAATATCATTCTGAGATTAAAACACATTGTTTGGTATAATGTATTTATGGGGGATTCCTCCTCGTAGAATGGATAACCTCCTTCAGCACCACTTGTAGTGGAATCTTCTTTACAGTTAATCATGTATTGTTTTTGGTTAATCTTCTTTACCATCACTTCTCTCTACTTCCCATAATTCTTTTTCTTGATAGCCATTAAACTCTAAACGACTAACGACTATTTTACATTCATTATTAAATGCTTTATCTTTGGCTTCTTCTTTGTTCTCTGCGTCTACTGATACAAACTCCTTAGCAAAGCATTTCTTAGTAACAATGTAACTAACCATTGGTTACTTCTTCTGTTGGCTGTGGAGATTCATTATCTTGTTTCTCCTTTGCTCTCGCTTCTTCCTCCTCTCGCAATTCTTTAATTCTAGCGAGATAATCTTCTTTCATTTGTCCACCATTTTCCCAATCAATAGCATCGGGATAGATAACAAATTCATCTGCTTGAACCAACTCTAGCGGTTCAGTAGATTTTTTGTAGAACAAGCGGAAGCGTATTCCACCTTCTGAACCAATGTCCTTTCCATCTCTTTCATCAAAAACGATTTGGATATTACTGTAGTCGATAATGTGATGATGCTTAGTATCATCTAGTCTGTAGGTTATGTCTTTACTCATACTATATTATAGTCTTAGTCCTCGTAATTTCTCCACTCTATTTTGCCTGTTTCTACATTTATAACAGCGCAATGAGCATAACGGTTATCTTTTCTTGGTTTGCCAAATCCTCTGTTTTTAATACCAAAGGCTTTTGCCGACCAAACATGAGAATACATATAACCTCCGTTTGCGGTGGACATATAGCAATGGTTATTACCGTCGTTAAACCAAGTAAGAATTGCGTATTTTCCCCAAGATAAACCGTTATTTAATAGTTTACTATCGGCTTCTTTTTTACTTAGTTGGCAATGACTCATTATCTCCAAAGGGTAAGGGTGGTTGTTCTAATAAAACCTCATTAGGGTTAAGTTCTCTGAGTGGTGTGAAAATAGTTTCGGGATTCCAACAAGTTGGTATTTCTCCTCTTTGTGATACCCTACCATCAGCACCATGACAGGCACTAAACTCTTTTAATAACTCATTTGCTTTTACTAAGCGAGTATCACGACACCGTGTTGTTGCTATTGCCATACTCATATGACTGGTTACGATGTTTAACGCACCCCATAATTCTTCGTGTATTGGTGTTATTTTCATTTTATTATTGTCCTTTTTTTGTTCAATCCGTTAGCGTGGTTATTGAACACCACCACTTCGGAATCTGTTTCTATCCAAACCTTAGCACCACAAGGTAAAGGTTTATGAGGGGAATACATTACCACACTATCCCCTTTAATATAAACCTCATGTCCATAGTCATTGGACTTGTATGTTTTTACTGTAACCACAGGTTCATTCGTGTTATGTTTCTTATTCGCACGAATCTTGTGCTGATTTATGTGTATTTTCTTCTTCATTAGTTTTCTCCAAAAAAGCAGAAGAATCCCCAATATATTATGATTGGGGAGAAAATAAATAAAGCAAATAATGCTTCTTTTGTAAAGTGTTTGAGTTTATGCTTCATTACTTTGCCTGTGATACTCTCACTCGTCGGTAAAACTCGGAAAACTCCTCATTTACTGTTAGAACCTTTCCATCAGCCATATACACTTCTAAGTGTTTAATATCTTTATGATTGGGTTCTTCTTCATTTGGGTCAAAATAAGGAACAATCCTAACAATCTGAGTAGTATTCAATAATGCTACTTCATGTCCACCTCTTGGTTGCGACCAAAAGGGTATGAAGTTCTTTGGATATGTTGTTCTAGGGATACTAGAAGCAAACATTACGGTTGCTGTGTATAACAGGATAACCGATATTAGTGATAGTGTGTTTATTTTTTTCATGTGTTTAGTAACTGAACGACAGCAACCATAAATAATATTATGGCTAACAGCGTTACGATGGGTTTTTTGTATTTTCTAATCATTGTTTTCTAGTTGTTGTGTTTTTGTTCCGTTACACGACCAACATTTATATCGTCTGTAACCTTTAATTTTTTCCTCTTGAACACCTGTTCCCCCACATATAATACATGGGGGAAGTTTGGTTAATTTTGCTTTTGGTTTCTTTTTATTCTTCGTCATCATCATACCCCATAAACTCTCTCCATTCTTTTTCGTTAAAATCATGGACATGGAAAAAGAATCCATTGTGTAACATAAATCTGCCACCACAACCTCCTTCTTCAGCCCACTCAACATTAAACTTTATATTTGGAAACTTCTTAGAAACCTTTTTCAACCATGCTTCTGGAATACCCCAAGCAGTATCAAAGTTATATGTAGTGTAGTTTTTATTATGGTCAAGACAAACCTCGTAGGCTTCCCATTTAGTTCCCCATTGTTTATTAGCCCAACCATACCAATCACTATTTGATGTTTTTTTCTTATGGCTGTTGATATGTTTTTTAGGCATAGGCACTTGTGCGTGAAAGGATAAATCTTTATATTCATTCTCTTGCTTAGTATCCCAACATGAAAAACCTTTATTCTTATCTACAAACTCTTGGCGGTGGATTTCTTCTCCGTCAAGATGTAGAGTTGTGTTACAATGATTTGGCATGATTAAGGTATTTGTTTGTTGTAATCAATACACCATTGGCAGTTAGGTATATCCATGTGTTCTTGAAAGTGAATTTGATGTGCTACCCAAGATGCTTCTGAATAAGCATACTCTATTGTGCCACATGATTGTAAAGCGCAAGCAAGTAGAATAACGCAGACAAGCGTTCTAAGGAAAGCCATTGTGTAAAACCCTTTCTCAAAAAGTTCTTCTAATTTCTTCATTTGTTACCTCGTCTTACAAGTTCTCTTACATACACACGAGTTTTATCCTTGCCTGTGAACTTTCTCACATACACGGACAAGTTATCTCTGCCTAGTTTTTCCATAAACGCTTCAGCCTTTGATTTGTGGCTAAAGCGTTTTAACATTCTGTATTTACTTGTTTTTCTCATATACCTAAACTCCGTAATCTTTCTAAGGTTTTATCACTACAGTAAGGGCAATCATCATCATACAATGTTCCATTGCTAGGCATAACATGGGCTTTATGTGTTTGCCAATCGGTCAGTCTATATTGTTGATACATAATCTTTTTTGATGGGTCTTTTTTAGGGTAAGCCATTAAATGCCTTTCGTATCTCTTTCGGTGTTGTGGGTTATATGGGTCTACACGAAACACAGTTATGCCATGTGGATTTAGTTTTTCTCGTAATCCCCATACTTCCATATCAACTGATTCGTCAATCGTAGTGTCTAAGGTATCGTAAATCTCATTCCATTCTGTTACCAACGGTAATTCATCTGAATGTTTTACTTCCGTGTTAGAGATGATAGTTACTTGAGGTTTACATTCGTAAAGTTCACCTTGTCCTTCACCCTTTCTTTCTTGAAGGGAACACCCCCCCAAACTAAAAGCCCAAGCCCCAAGTGCCAAAATAGGTAAATATACTATTGCTGACGCTAGAGTTTTTTGTTTTTTGTTTTTAGCCATAATTTTATAAGCCATTTTTATTTCTCCTTTTGTTATTTTGTTTTTCATGTTAATCTAAAGACATTGCTATCTCAGATAGAATTGTGTCGTATGAAACTCCGCCTAATCTCAAATCTGAATAGTTGTTCTTAGTTTGTTTCCATACAGAATCGTTATGGTCTTCATAGTAACACTTTCTACAAGTGTTATACCATGATGTTGCTTCGTATCTTTTCGACATGAAAAGATTTGATAAAACAAATTTATTATTACGCATACGGTATCCGTATCGTTGGGAAGAATGAGCATTCTCGAAAACCTTTGCTTTAGCACTTGCTTCAATAATATCACACTTACTTTCTTTCACAAACCAAATTGTATCCAACAACTTAAACCATTCTCTCATATTCTTAAAATCGGGCTTTACCCAATCCATACTTTTGTTTATTTGTTTACGCTTATCCCCCCTATGGGCATTCGTATAACGGTCTTTCAGTATAAGAGGAAGAATAGATGTTGCTAATAACCGTAACATACCGATAGAAACAATCCAACCATTTCGGTCAGCATTGGTAACAAAAGTAGTTTTCGCTTCATGCTCTTTAGTTACACTAAAAAACAGGTTAGACGAGTTTCTAGTGTTGTGAAACCGCTCGTAATGTTCAATACATTCCAACACAACTTTTGGTAAAGCACTACCATTTTTTACTTGCCATGATATGTTTCTCATAACATCTTTTATCCCAGAATATACAGGGGAAACAGGTGTTTTTCCACATATCTCTAGTTTTGGTGCGTTCTTTGTTTTTCTAAATTTGGACATTATTCATTTCCTCAAAATCTTTGTATTGGTTTTTTAATTCGGCAAGAGCCTTTGTTGTTTGTTGTTTACTTTTTCCAAGATATTTCGATAGTCTTGAAACATTTATTCTGCCGTTAGGCTTAATCATACTGTTGTCTGATAATAATATATTTCTCACAGAAATCAATTCTTCTGTAAGACATACATCATCAATCAAAGCGGAAACAGGACAAACATCAGTATTGAGATTAACATTTGTTTCTGCTATTTGTTCATCTAAACTACAATGCCTATTGATTACTTTTTTCTTTTCAATCTTTGAGCCATTGTTGTTTTTTCTATTCCACAAACAGGTTTTGATATACTTATTAAAGTTTGGTGTTTCAATATATTCCTCAAAGGTTTCTCCTGTTTTCTTTTCGTAGGCTTCGCAAGCGTCCATAGCAGTAATGGATAACTCTTGAACGCTATCCTCAATACTGTTACAAATCTTATCTCCGCCGATTCTGTAAGAAATGGCAAACATTAAGTTCTTCCATTTTTCCCAAACTCTATTCCATTGTTTATCGGTTAGTTGTTTACTCATAACTATTCTCCAAAAATCCCATGAACATCTTAAAAAGGCTTGGCACGAAATTTTCATCTTCGCACTCAACTATGTTTTTACCATACGCTTGGTCTATTTCCTTCTTACTTATATCAGCACCAACCATGATAGTAACATGGGGGATTTGAGATAAGTATTTGGTTCGCATTTGTCCGTTTTCTTTACTACGAAAAGATAAATGACCCCCTAATTCACAATAAGCACCACCATCGGTCATGTTTACTATAATCGCATTTTTAGTCGTAAGCCGTTTCGCCATGTATTTCCGTAATGCGGGCAACACAGCAAACTCAGCAGTATAACTACTAACATGAGATTCTTCATTATCATACTTTTGTGATAAAGGACAATAGGTATCAAGTTTAAGTATTTTATCATAATCCTTTACAACACCTTCAGTATTGGAAAGCACTTTTGTAAGTGTAACAAACCTACCTCCGTATTGTTCATCACTAACACTAGGTGCGTGTTTCACGAAAACCTCAAACTTGATTTGGTTTTTAGTAACATCGTTTACTGCTTTAGCAAAAGCAGAACAGATGGCACTACACTTTTGTATTCTTTTATGAGAATCCATACTACCACTACCGTCAATCATAAAGATAACGGTAGTATCCCCTGTTGGGATATGTTGGTTTTGCTTAAAGATTTGGTCTGAGAAGTTATAGCGATATGCTCTGCGTGGCTCTAGCCTACCTTTATTTGTAAAAGTAGTTCTAGGCTTTTTAGCGTCAAGCAACAACATCATATTTCTTGAGAACCTGTTATAAAGGTTATCACGAAAATCTCTTATTGGGAAGCCGTATGATTCTTCCGAAGCATACATAAACTCTTTGTTGATAGTAACAGTTCTATTCCTAGCCATTCGTAATTACTCCAAACCTAGGGCGGTTATCCTCAAAAACAATATCAAGTGATTTGTCCTCGTAACAACCACAAGACAATGAACCCGATGATAAGTTTACATTTCCTTTTTCATATGTAGCATCACATTCTTCACACCCTTCAATAGCATCTGATAATGAAATTAAATCCTTGTCTAAAAAGCATTGTTCAAGATACTGAGCCTTTGCCATATCAACAGCATTATGGGCAGTAAAATCACGACCAAAGGTAAAACCCTTTTCAGTAAGGTATGCGATTGCGTCATTGAGTTCATCAACATTAGTTTCAGATAAACCTACTTTCGTTGCTTGGTTTCCACATCTCAGTTTCGCCCCTTCAAGAAGGTCAGATAGATTATGAGGGTCGGAAAACTTAGCGTAGTGAACATCACAAATGGTTTCCCCTTTAATAAATGCTCTCGTAATGTATTTTGCTTGTTTGCTGTCTTTCCCAAACAGGAAGTCTAATCCCGATTGAACCTCCTTAATAACAATTTGCGCTTTAGTTGTATCTTCTTGTTTGTGTCGTGTAAGAGTTGAATATTCTGACTCGTAAGTAGAAACATCGTGGGTGGAAAACTCAGAAAGTATTTCTGGACTCATGCTATTAGCATAAGCAAGTCGAGAATGCGGTTCGTAAAGTTCTAGTTTATTTTGTGTGTTGTTGGTCATTATCCTATTAGTAGTGTTTTGTATTCGGCGGTATCCGTGCCGTATCGAGTCTCAAATTGTTCTGAACAATTTATAACATCGACATTTCTAAAAACATCAATAGATGCTTTTAGGTATTCGGGAACAGTAGAGGGGATTGCTCTCCTCTCTACTTGTTTTGCGTAAACTGATTCTTGGTTGGGGCGTGATTCTAATTCACTATCCTCAAACTCGACACCCCTCACGCATTCCTCGGAAAAGTTTTTATCTTCTCCTAGCATTTTCTCAAACCCTTCTTGGTTTGAGGATTCATTCATCATGTTTATGTAATCATCAGTCGCAGGTTTTTGAGTTGGTTTCTCAAATCCTTGTTTCTGATATTGTTCTTCGCAATACTGCTTAATTTCATTACTAAACTCTTTCAGAAGCGGTGGAATATAATCTTTTGGTTCGGTGTTTCTAATGAAGTCCGTATCTCCGAAGCGAGTATCAATAACGGTATCAGTTATAAAACCTTTATGATGATACAGCAAACGGTAAAGCAGATTCATTAAATTATCTTCGTTCAACACTCCTTTTTTGTAGTGTTCCTCGAAAGTATCAAAACCACGCTCATCTACCTTATCAATATATTTTTTCATATTGGGAGGGCAGGTAGCGTCAATCCTAACATCTTCAACGGCGTTAAGCAAAAGCATAACTCCTTTTAGACATGAACCGAAAAACTGTTCCGAACCTGTTTTTGCTTCGCCCGATAAAATGTTATCAAAAGAAAATCCCTCTCGGTAAACCATTTCTTTCAACGAAACATAATCTCCTTTTACATCGGTTTCTACAAAGATAGAATCCAAAGCGACCATCAAAAAGTTGCTACAAACTTTCATCAAAGTTGTTTCTTTCTCAGAGTGTTTGATATGATTTAATTCATGTATAACCAAACCAATGGTATCGTCAATTAAACCATCTTCTAACACTTGTGTTGGAATGAAAATCTTTTTCTCATCAACAGAAGCACAAGCATTATCAAAACCCTTAGTAGGGAACTCAACTTTTACATTGTCCATAGGAACAATAATATCTTTGTAGTGTGCCATCAAAGTTTGTAAATCAAAAAGGGTCTTAGGGGATAAAGATTCTATCTTTGTTCCCCCAAGCCAATTTTCCATAAACTCAGCATCAATTTCAACCGCATCGTTAGGCGTAAAAACTTTCTCAGCCATTATTGTATATTCCAATGCTATCCGCATATTCACGAATGATATTAGCATCATTGATAATGCTAGATGAGTCTTGTGAAAACTGAGATAGGATTACAGTTTCCATAATATCTTTCATGGAGTAAGTTGTTACTAAAGGTATAGTATCAAGAACAGCCCTTGTGGACAAGCGACTTCCAATTTTACCATCGCCAAACATTTTATGCGTGTAAGCATAAATATCAAGCAACGGAGATATTGCTTCCGCAGTTTCTTTATCGTGTTGCTTACGAATGTAAGACTTTAATTGTTTTTTGTTCAAGTAAGGCAAGTTGAAAATCATAAAGCGGTCTTGTAATGCTCGGTCAATAGTTCTAGTAGCCGAGTATTCAATACCAACATTTGCGGTAGCAACAAACCTAACTGAGCCATCAACTTCTATTTCATGTCCTTCCGCAACTTCATCAACACGAATGTTACGGCGGAAATCTAAAATAGGAAAGATGATGTTGTAAGCATCATCACTTGCTCTTGATAATTCATCAAGGATAATAAGTGTATTCGGTTTTTGGATAGCACTTAGAAAATCAGATTGTTGAAACTTTGTGTTTCCGTCCTCCAAAGTAAAATACCCAAGTAAACTTGTTCTAGCATCTTGGGTTGAACCACAGTTGATAACAACAGGATTCATATTAAGTTCATCAGCAAGTGAGTAACAGAAAGTGGTTTTACCCGCACCTGTTGCGCCTGTGATTAAACATGATTTACCACCTTTGATAAGAGTGGTCAAGACTTCTTTTTTTGTATTGTCAATTACAAAGTTATTAGACATTTGGTTTTGCTCCAACGAGTTTATGGTTAATTTGGTAAGGTAGTTCTTGCCCTATTAGGCGTATATTATAACATATCCCCCCCTCGATGTCAAGCGAAAAAGGAACAAAATGGGCAAAAAAAAAGCCTTCCAACATAATCGCTAGAAGGCTAAAAAACTTTAAGTTTTTACATTAAATATATCTATAATTACATATCAAATGATTTAATACTTGCCGTCTTGAAGGTGCGGAAATTACTTTTCGCAGGACTTCCAACAGCGTCCATAACTTTGCGTTCTTTGGTTTCCAACTTCCAATTTTGGTTTTGGATTTTCTCCCAAGCATTACGGATACGAGTGATTTGTCCTTTTGTAAGGTTACTCACATCGAATCCACGCAGAGTATTTTGGTTGTGGGCGGTAGAGAGAACATGGCGTTCTGTTTTCTTACCATTATCATAAGTGAACTTTCGTTCTGAAATATAGGTGCTTCGCATTTGGTTTTTCTATTATTATTATTAGAGTGGGTTAATGTAGGGAAGGAACGCACCAAAGTATTTTTCAAGTATCTCACTTAGGTTATTATTATGTTTCAGCGTCTTACTTCCATTCCCTACATATTATTATAGTCATGGGGGGGCAGATTTTGACCAACTATTTGTGAAATATTATTGGCGTAACTCCTTGTGGTTACCTCAATTACAAAAATCTAAAAACTTGCGTAGGCGGAAACAGGTTGGTATTCCTTAAACCTTTTCTATAATAGAATGTAGGGATTATTGGGTTTCGTCTTACTTCGCATTGGCGAAACTCAAACCTGCCATTTTGGCATAAAATCTGCTTGCGGTGTATAACATGATTTTGGTTATATCTATTTTGTAATAGGCTCGCCACCATCATCGTATTTGGAATCTAATTCCCACCATTCATTCAACTCTTTACATGGAATAATTTTTCCGCCAACAGAACTTTGTTGGTTTCCCTTTAATTCTTGAAACAACCTCCTTCGGAAACCTTCATTTCTGAAATCTATCCGACCTAAAAATGATGATAATTCAACGGGATAACTTTTTAATTCTAACGCAAATAATACGACATGAAAAGCATTTAGCATATCAGGGTCATGATGAGCAAGCAAATCAAAAATGAGAGGATTGTCTACGCCAACGACCGAAAGTGCTTTTGACTTTTTAGTATTGGTTATACGCAAAGCAGTTAGGGGTAACACCTCACAAAACACCTTATATTCATCTCGTAGTAACCGAATATTGAAATAGGGATTCCTAAATAATGTTCTCATTTCCTTGTTTTGACTCTTTTGACTTTTAGGTCGGAGCGGGACTGTTTCCCTGTAAAATACATTGTTTTTCTATCTGGCGTTTTTGTAACAATACCTCGTTTCCACGCTTCAGGGTCTGTGGTAAAACTTTCGTTTTGACTCTTTTGACTCTTTTGACTTTTACTCATAAGGTCTAGAGGGTGTTCAGCGTGGTATGCCCTTCTTGCTTTTATACGAGCCAATAATCCGACTGCCTTAACGGACTTTTTGACTTTTGGTCCCATGTAAACACCTTTTGACATTTCAATATCTGCTTCTCTTCTCAATCTAGCAGCCAAATTCTCCGCCCTTTCCGTTGGAGTTTTGACTTTTGACTTTTGACTTTTAGCGTCCATTAGTTCCGAATTCCCTGTACGTGCTGTCTATAAGTTTTTTTGACTTTTGACTTTTGACTTTTAGCATTCAAGGCTTTATCTATAACCGTTCCGGCGGCAGCTTGACCTGCCACACTTTTCGGTGTCGTGGGTAGTAATGCCTGACCAATCTTGCCAGTCCTATCTGCTACTGCTTGCAAGGGCGGGATTGGCTTGTTCACAAGTTTTGTCGAGCCCTGCCTAACGGCATTGTACGCCTTTTGTGCGTAAGGTACGGCTGCTTTGATGACCCTTGTGACTCCTTTGGCCGCCGCTCCTCCGAATGGTAACGTGGCTGCTGAAAAGCCAGCGACGGTAGCCTGCTTGGCGTGTTTTTGCGCGTTCTTAACCAGAGCCTGCTTCTTCAATTGCTCAGGGGAATACTTAGTTTTTTCATAACCTACCTTACCAGGAGTATAATCCCGAGGCTGTGGTTTGAAAGGGGGACCAGTCCTTAGCGGAGTATTTTTCATTTGTTGAGGACCGAAGGGGGGCTTTTGGGGCTTTCCTTTTATTGAGATTTCCGGAGTGCGGTTGGCGGCTTCTTTTCTTCGTGCTCTATCCCCCGTAGGACCTTTATTGTACCCCTTTGGGTCTTTAGTTGGGTCTCTGTAAGCGTTCGGGTCACGGAGCGTACTTTGAACGCCGCTATCTGTACGTTTAAAGGTTGGGTCCGGTTTCTGCAAGGTTGTTGGAGAAGGGGCTGGCTTAAGCCTAGGTGTTGGTTCCGTAGGAGCTATAGCCTTAGGCGCTTTTGGGGGTTCCTCATATGCTCCGAATTTGTATCTTCTTTCCGAATCAAGGAAGCTTCTCCTCCTCCTGTCACCTATGGTTTTCGTGCGGTCCTGTCGAGCCTTATCAAACTCCGCGTACCTAGCGTCGTATTCTTTGTTAAACTTTGAGTACTCAAAATCCCCACTCTTGTTTAAGTACTGCTGTTTCTGCGCAGGGGTTAAAGCTTTGCCATTAATGGTATATGTATTATCTGAGGAGTTCCATTTTACCATATCCCTCTTAGGGGCTTTCCCTTGTACCCCTAACCCTTGGTCTAAGGGGTCACCAATCTTCCAAGGCTTTGCTCCTGTTGTTGGTGCCGGTGCTCCAGTGCCTCCTGTTGTTGGTGCCGGTGCTCCAGTGCCTCCTGTAGCAGCTCTAGCGTTTGACGCGGCTCCTATAGAGGTTGGGGTAGGCTTACTTCCCATTGCTTTGTACGCCAACATACCAGCACCTACAGGAATGGCAACATCTAGCGCCTTTCCAATTATGCCTCTTTCCTTTTTTTCTTTTTCGTTAAGCAGAGGTATATTGTTGTAATTTAAGTCTTTCATCTATCCTATTCTCATTGTATATAGTATTTCCGTAGGTATCTCTCTCTAAACTTCTATAATAGGTCTGCTCTTCACAGGTAATCTCCAGAAGAGGAGTATCGTACCCTACAACTGTTAGGAAACGGGTGTTCCCAGACTTATCTTTGAGGGCTACTTGTGTCTTTGATTGTAATTTGAGGTTTAACATATTTTGTTCGGCATCCTATCCAGAAATAGGCTTTCATTTTTGGTTTTTTGTTTGAGAATGCTACTTTGGCGTGCATAAATCCCTTATACCCCTCTTCAGAGTAGTGACTGTCATTCGCTAACCCTTTAGATTTTAAATACTCTATAGTCTTTTTAAAGCTTTCCTTCTCATTCTTATGAGAGAGTTCTATGGCTACGTAAGGATTCACTTTCCTTCCAGAAACTCGGTAACCAACATACTTACATTTAAGCCCATGCTTTTCGAAATCCGAAATAAGGCTTAAATCTACATCAATTCCCATCTTCTTGTTCAGGTCCACTACCCCCTCATACGTTGCCGTAAACTTTCCCGGGGCGGGTCTTGGAATCATGCATATACTAACAGGACCCAACAAAGGTATCTTATTCAGCGCAGCCAGCGAGAGAATAACTCCATTGTGTCCCATTGCCTTAGCACAAAACTTTAAAACGGTCTCTTTGGTGCTTTTACGTACTTTAAAGGCGGCTACTACGGCTTCTGCGTCTGGAAATGCAAGGCCTTTGTACGATAGGTCTACTCCAGTCTTACTAAACAGGGACTTAAACAATCCAGGAGTGTAGGAGAAACCGTATTCAGGGTGTAATCTATCACTAAATATAGGAAACTTGTACCTATCACAGTACCACCTAGCCAAACTAGGGACTAAGACAGCAGATATCTCATCAAAAGCATACCCCTCGTCCTTTAAATCCAGTTCAATACAGCTTCCCGTACCCCTACCTGCGCCTACATGAGCATTAACAGTACGCTTGTACATTTTAGGAGCCCATCTATCTTTAAATATAATATCGGGATTAACAAACGGTGTTAAATATTCCATATACCTTTCTTTGGTTTGTGTATTTTAAAACACTCAGGGCACACATATTCTCCTTTCTTAGTGAAAGATTTATGTGTGCCTAGAGTTCCCTTTGGGATTTTTATTTCTTTAATAAGCGCGCAAATAGCACACTTAACGCCATGAAACTCGAATTTATCGGTTTCTCTTATTTGAGGCATGTTTAATCGCTAGTTGGTGTCTCCACTTCGTCAGCATGTCCTTCCATAACCCACTCAACCCCGTTAGTTAGAACCTCTTGGGTCCCATCAACGATTTTGTTGGTCATGGCACATGAAATTAGGAATGTTCCTACGAGAGCTCCCAAGACAAAAAAGAAAATAGATTTCCAATTGCCTAGAATGAGAGTATTGATGTTGTTTAAAATGGTTTTCCACATAGTTCTTTATTTAGTTGTTCTGGCACACTCGAGAGGATTTGAACCTCTGACCGTCGGATTAGAAGTCCGATGCTCTATCCAGCTGAGCTACGAGTGCTTAGCCCAGCAAAAGGTCATCTTTATTGTTCGGGACTTCATGTATCCCCACGTTAGATTTTGACACGTCTACACTCTCGATAACGACTTCCGTGACCCCGTCAGCGAAAACCTTTACCCAGTCCGTAGCTTCCACGAAAGAATCAAAAGTTTCAGTGCATAGCTTGCCGTTAATTCTTACTTTAAACTTTTTACCTTCCATATACTATTATAGTCTATACAGCCTCAGTTCTGTAATAAATTACAGTGTTTAAAAATATATTCCCAGTGCCCTCAACTGAGGTAACCTTTAAAGCTGTGTTTTCTGTCAGTGCTACCCCATAAGGGAAGGTTAGGGAAAATTGATTATTCGAAATACCTTGAGCGCGTCCACACCAAAGAGTAGTAGCATCCGAAGCGTTTCCATCAGAGAGAAGCCAGTTACCATAGTTAGAAGCGGCGCCAGCCACCACACTCCCTTGTACCCCGTAAATGACCAACTTATTACCACCCCCCGGAGCAGCTACAACTTCTGTGTTAGTTACGGGGTTGTCCCCCGCAGTGTCTAAATCAAGATACACATGGCTTAGGTATGAAGAAATAGAAGGTTGTACCGCAACATTTAAGGTTCCTTCTACAGCTGTCTCAATTGCCTCAGTATCTACCTTAATAGTGTCTAGTACATTATCAATCTCCGTGAGCTTCGTATGCGACGTAATGTCGTGGCTAGACGTAGTTAAGGAACCCCCAGTAACCGTAGCAGTGCTTCCCGCACCTGAGGTGTCACCCCCAATCGCCACTATTTGCCGGTAGTCCGTGGTTGTTGCGGTAGAATGTACTAAGTATGCATCGATACCGTACGAGGTATCAAAACCTGACACGTTAACTACAGAATCTGCCATAGTTAGAAGGTCGGACTAGGCTGTATAGTATAGAATAAGGAAACTACGTGGGCAGTTTCGTTCCAACCAGTCGCGGTGTTCCCCACAATTTTAACTTGCTTGTTAGCCGTTACTCTAATAGGCATTGGGAGTATTGCTGTACATTGCCCTGCGCCAGAATGCTCAGTCGCGTGAAGACCAGCGGCTACGGTGGCAATAATAGTGCCATCCTCATCCTTAATGTTACCCGCAGAGTATGCTCCAGAGCAAGAATATTGCCACCCCCATATGTATACGGAATTTAACGCTCCGGGAGCTGCAACCAGTTCCGTGGAGTTAGTTGTGACAATGGTTTTTGAGACAACCTTCATAAAAGATTGGTCTCTTTGAACTTGCGGCTTAGCCGCTACACTGGATAATAGGTAATTACTCATAATTATGTCTCTCTATTATATATCTACCCTCATGGACGAATCAGTGGGATATTTATATACAATTTTTGTGGAGCTAGCGTCTAAGTCCTCAACTTCCGGGTATTCTTGGACTGCTAAGGCTCTTAGGGACTTTCTTTCGGTCCCCACATTAATAACTCCAAAATCTCCGAGCCGTTTTACTATTTTTTTGGCTATAATATCTACCCAGTCCTTTGAGGTGTAAACGTCTTTGAATACTTTAGTGAGCTTATCTTCCCCCCAGAACCCTCTAGGGAGAAAAGAGGTTCTAATAACCAACCCAGTACTAGGGATAAATGCTTCCCCCGCTAACTTACTGTACCCATAGAAACAAAAAGGGCGTGGGATATCATATACCTCATAATTTCCTTCTGTCCCCTCATACACATAATCCGTGGATATATACACAAATTTAAAATGCTTCTGTTTAGCCCAAGAAGCCAGATACCCTGTACCTAAAATGTTAGTGTTGATTACTTGTCGGTGGTTCGCGGGCAACTGTGCGTTGGGTACGTTTGTGTAAGCAGCGCAATGAAGTAGCATATCGCACCCCATACCTCGACCCTTAGAAAAGAAGTTGCCAACGGAGTGACCATTCGAGATATCCATCTCATCCCTCGTAGGGGATACTACAAAGGCTCCCTCTTTTTCTAATAAAGGTATTAGCTCGGAGCCTAAGTTCCCAGTTCCTCCAGTGACTACAACCCTAGCCCCTTTTAAGTTCATTGGCTTGGTCCTTCAAAAACCCTTCCAAGGTTTGGTACACTCTGTCCCCTAGGAACTTCTCTATCTTTGCATTATCAAGCCTGTATGCTTTGTCATGCCCTAGGCGGTCGTCAACCTCTTTCCTCAAAACTTCCTTACCTAAAATTTCTCCTATGTAATTAACAATCTCAATGTTCTTATAGTGGAAGCCTGACCCAATATTATAGGTTTCGTTTTTCGCTTTCGAAAGCACAAGCTCTAAAATCACTTGTGCGTTATCGTCTACATGCATCCACTCACGGGACTGCAACCCATTACCGTAAATGGGAACTTCTCCCCCTTCTGCGATAGATTTAAAGATTGTTGGGATGAACTTCTCCGAGTCTTGATTCGGACCAAAGTTATTACAGCTTCTTGTGATTATGTAAGGAATCCCGAATGTGCGGGCGGATGCTTTAACCAAGAGTTCTGCCGATGCCTTCGAAGCCGAGTAATACGAGCTTGGGCGAAGTGGGAAGGATTCATCTGAATACTGTCTACCCCTAAGTTCCTCAATATCTCCGTACACTTCATCAGTTGAAATTTGTACGAACTTTTTCAACACAGAAGATTTTCTAGCTTGCTCTAACAGGTTAAAGGTGCCCTCGATATTGCTGCGAATAAAAGGTTTTCCATTTTTAATGGAGTTGTCTACGTGGCTCTCAGCAGCAAAATTTACAATGTAGGCAGCGCCCACAATATCCGCATAAGCAACATCGTTAATATCTTTTTTAATAAATTCCAAACGAGTCTGCATCTCTTTCGGTACGTGGTTGTAAACTCTAAACTTATCGGCAGCGTAAGTTTCTTTGTCTATAACTCTAACCTTGTAGGAGGTGTTTTCGAGTACTGCTTTAACGAAACGAGAGCCTATAAACCCCCATCCCCCAGTAACAATCATAAGTTTAGTTTTCGTTTGCGTCATTATAAAATTTTGAAGTGGCTTCAGCCAACGATTCAGGAGTCCCGCAGTCTAACCAAGTTCCAGTTATCCTACGAACCTCGAGTCGATTTTCTTTAAGGTACATTCTATTCAGGTCTGTAACCTCTAGTTCTCCTCTCGCAGAAGGAGAAAGCGCTTTAATTTTGGAGAAGACCGTATTATCATACATATACAGCCCTATTACGGCATCGTTTGAGGGGGGACGAATAGGTTTTTCAACAATATCCAGGATGGTCCTTCTCTCCCACGTGTCATGGTCTTCTTTATCCCAGTCGACTACCCCAAATCTTTCGGGGTCAGGAACTTCTTTACAGAAGACCATGCACCCTCCGAGAGTGATAAAAGAGCGAACATGAGCATGAATATTATCAGCAATGATATTATCGCCAAGAACGACAACGCAGTCATCGTCTCCAACAAAAGTTTCTGCCATACTGAGTGCTTGGGCAATCCCCCCTTCTCCTTCTTGATACGCATAATGTAATTTTTTAAGACCGAAAGCCTCTCCGTTTTTTAAAACTCTGATAAAATCCCCAGCATGTGGACCTCCAGTGACTATCATAATATCGTCAACGCCTGCGTCAACTAATGTTTGTATTGGATAGTACACCATCGGTTTGTTGTAGATGGGCAATAAGTGTTTGTTTGTAGCATCGGTCAAGGGTTTTAATCGAGAACCTAAGCCTCCAGCTAGGACAATTCCTTTCATAATCTATTATAGTAAAAAATGTTACAATAAAACTACATTTTATCCAGAAACATAAAGCTCACCGTCCTGGAAAGTTGGTGTGTATTTTTCACACTTAGGACCTTCCAGTATAGCATCCGCTAATTTCAAGGTAACATGTTTTCGTATGAATCTTTTTAAATTTCTAGCACCGTACTCCGGGGAATACCCTCCTTCAACAACATAGTTTATTAGCTTTTTTGTTGTCTTGATAGGGAGCTCTTTTAAGTTTAACTTAGCGATTTCTGCTGTATCCTTTTTGGTAAGCTGGTTAAAGTGAACTACATGGTCTATTCGGTTAACGAACTCAGGAGGGAACTTTCCTTTGAAAGATTTCTCTACATCTTTTTTAACATCGGAGTAACTTAATTGGCGAGAATCGAACCCTAAAGGTGTTCTACCTAAGTTTTCCATTCCAACATTACTAGTGAATACAACAATAGAATCTTTAAAATCTAACTCAGTGCCGTGATTATCCTGAATGGTTCCATCATCTAAAAACCCAAGTAGTAAGTTGTGCAGTTTGCCACTTGCTTTTTCAATCTCATCGAACAGAATAATCCACTCGGAAGACTCATCCGCTTTCTCAGACAGAATACCTTTTTCATTAAACCCAATGTACCCCGGGGGGGAGCCTATAAGCTTAGCATACTCGTGGGGGTTTGAATACTCTCCACAATTAATTTTCAACAGTTTTTTATCGGACTTTAAGTAGCTTTTTGATAAAGCTCTTGCTAACTCAGTCTTTCCTACTCCGGTAGGACCTATAAAAAAGAAGGATGAAAAATTACTAAACCCCGCAGCCCTTAACTTCAAACAGTTTGTAACCTCGTCAATAGCCGTATCCTGCCCTATAACTCTCTTCCTCAAACTCTTACTAACCTCTTTTAACTTCTTTAAGGAGTTCGTATCCCTAGCCTTTGATGTGAGGTTTTTTAAAGCGTTTTTTTCGAAAGCTACTTTAGCGTTTAAAACCTCACAAATAGCATCAATTTGTAGAACAGGGTACGCCTCAAGAACAGCTTCAAACATGGCGTCACATGTTTCATCGAAAGAATTGGTACCCATATACTTTTCGACGTCGTATACGAAGCTGGTGACCACGAAGGTGATGTAGTCACGGATAGATTTTTTACCGCTGGATATTAACAACCCTACATCATCAACAAATTCCCCCATTTCGTCATCGGAGAAATTCTTAACTCTTAAAAATTCATCCAGGTTGGAGCTGTATATGGTGTAGTCTTCGAGTGTTTTATTTTTTGCCATTGTTTCTAAGAGATTCAAAAGTTAAAGATGGGTCTGTTTGTTTTGCAGGAGATGTTTTCATTTCTGCCTGCGTCATTTTCAGCATCATGTCTAAGATTCTAACGACCTTATCGTTGGAGTCTTGAGACAATTGTAATGATTTGTTCATTTCTGCCTTAGCCTTAGCGTCCTCGGGGTTAACCTCCACCATTTTTTTAAAATAATCAAACGCTTCTAAAGCCCTAGCCCTGTCCTGTTGAGCGTCCTTGATAACCTCTTTGGCTAACTTTTGGACTCTCGTGGATGAGAAATAGGACTTTTTAGGAATGTACATTTATTTTTCGGAGTAACCGCCGGTTTCTTTACCTTTGTGTTTTGCGCTTGAGCTTCCGTGTTTAACTTTTGTTCTCTTAGAGTAACCTTTTATTTCGGCATGAGGAGTGTCTGGTTTAAAGCTTTTAACAACTTTATTACTAGACTTGTCTCCCCATGTGCCGTGGGTTATGACGTAAATATCATCAGATTGGGGGGTAGTGAAAATGGTTCCAAAATCTGCTCGTTGCAGTGCGACACGAATGTACGGAAAAGACTTTACTTTAGCCTTGGCTGCAGTGGTTCTGCCGGTTTTCTCTGAACTGTCTGATTTTGGGGTGTATTTCATATCCTATCCTCTAAAGTATATAGCACCTTCGGAAGCAGTGATTATTTGTTTTCGGGAAACCAGAACCCTTCAGGAGCAAAATTCTCACAAGGAGCTCTCTCCTCGTCTGGGTTTTCTGGGTCATATTTTTTAGTAACAAGGTATAACAATCCACAAGGTTCGTTACCTACGCACGTCAAACCATGCCATTCCCCTGCTTTAATATGGACTACTTGAGGGTTCATTTCCCCTATAAAATGTTTTTCAGGACCTTTTAAACGTCCGTTGCTGTCAGGAGTAGTTGAAAAAACACCGACTTGGGCGTTGCCCGTAAGGACACAGAAAAAATCATCTTGATATTTATGCCTGTGCCATGCTTTAATTACTCCAGGTTGGAGGATGGAATAGTTGATTTGTAACTCCTCCCCGTCAAACATACTGTAAATATCATTAAGACTCCAGCCTCTGGCGTCCATGAACCTGTCTAGCTTATGCGTTCTCTTCATCTAAATTCTCCTTAATTTTTCTGTCTAGGTCAGCGGAGCGACTCTTAGTCTTGCCGCCATCGATAGAGTACCATCCTTTAGCAGGGATTGAAGCCAACCCTTGCTTGTAGTACTCCAAGGTTAAACCAAACTCAGGAAGTAGACCCTTGTCGTAAAGTAGTTTAAACTCACACGCCTGGAATGGTTTGGTAATCTTATTCTTTACAGCTTTGATGGTTCCCGTGATTCCTAACGGGTTCTTTCTTTCGTCATACAGTGCATCGTTTTTACCTGAAGCTGCTTCCAGAGAGGTTCCACAGTAGTACAGGAGGGCTTTCCCTCCTCCAGCTCTTGTTCTGGGGTCTCCAAACATCACACCAACCTTACTTCGTACCTGATTGATGATAATAAGTCCCGCTTTATACTTTCTAAGCAGGGGGTTGATACGCCGTAAACATTGCCCAGCAACCTTAGCACGTAAAGCACCCCCCATCTCGGAGTTCTTACCGAATTCGTCATCTAACTCCTTTCGTGTTGGGGAGGTGCCAATAGAGTCGTACCCAATCATAATGGGGGTATCCTTATCTTTTTTACGAATCGCCAAGATTATCTTCTCGATAGTACCAAAACAATCCTCCAATGATTCAGGCTCAGCGTAAATTAACTTTCCTGAGTCCAACCCTAGTGTTTCCGCGAAGGAGGGAGAGTACGCATGCTCATTATCAATCATAACGGTGTGGTACCCTTTCTTTTGCGCTCCTATGAACGCGTGTGTAAGAAATACTGTCTTTGCCGTACTGCTCTCGCCGTAGATTTCTGTAATTGAGCCAATAGGATAGCCTTTATTAAAATCTCCAGAGATAATCTTATTAAGCACTAGGGAGCCTGAGTCTACATATCCGTAAACTTGGCTCTCGGTGGAGAGGAGCGACGCGCCGTCTAACTCCTTACAAATGTCTTCTAGAAAAGTTACCATACCCTCTATTATAGAAGGCAGGGACTAACTTATGCCTCTTTTTTAGTAGCTTTTTTCTTAGATGTCTTCTTTGTTTTAGTAGACGTCTTTAATGCCTCAGCGTCGCGTTTTCTCTTAGCTTCTTCAACCAAAGGATGTTCGACAATACCAATACCCATTGCAGGGTCCATAAGACCTCTTCTAATCATAGATTTAATGTTCATACAGTATCTACCCTACAGAAAAAAGAACAAATACAAATTTTTTAGACCTAGGGTGTCTATGATAAATTCCTTCTAATTTTTTCCATACCAATCATTTCGGTAAGGAGAGCCTCAAAATCAATATAAGGCTTCCATCCTAACCTGTTCTTCAGTCTAGAACAATCCCCCTTTAAATCATTCAGCTCATTCGGTCTGAAGTACTTTGGGTCTACCCCTACATGTTGTGCTCGAACCAACCCCAACTTTTTAAATACAAAATCTACAACCTCCCCCACACTGTGGGAGACTCCGGTCGAGCAAACAAAATCATCGGGGGTATCATGCTGTAACATCATCCACATAGCACGGACGTAATCTCTCGAATGACCCCAGTCTCTGGTAGCTTTTAGGTTGCCTAGGTTTAAGCTTTTCGCCTTATGTTCATAAATATCAAGCGCTCCTTTTACAATCTTATTAGTTACAAAGTTACCGCCTCTACGGGGAGATTCGTGGTTGAATAAGATTCCATTGGAAATAAACAACTTGTATGATTGCCTGTACGTCCTGCAGATATTATATGCATACAGTTTCGCACAACCGTAAGGGCTCACGGGGTGCATAGGTGTTGTTTCTCTTTGGTACCCATCCCTGTCTATCGAATTACCAAACATCTCAGAAGAGCCTGCTTGATACATACGAGCCTTCGGGACAATTTCTTTCATGGCTTCTAGTAAATTTAAGGTCCCTCTTGATATAACATCCGTTGTAAATTGGGGGGCATCAAAGCTAACTTTAACATGTGATTGGGCAGCTAAGTTGTAAATCTCATCGGGACGGTACTTACTCAATATCCTCACCAAAGAAGACTCATCGGTCAAATCCCCGTACTCTAAATGAAGTCTTTCATGGGGGTAGACCCCTGCTTCTTCCAATCGTGATGTTTGGCTTTCTGGTACAGATAGCCTGCGAACCAGCCCGACCACGGTATACCCTTTGTCTAGCAAAAGCTCTGTTAGATATGAGCCATCTTGCCCATTAATTCCTGTTATAAATGCTGTTTTCATTTTTTGCAATTTCCATACTCCTTAACAAACCAATTTACGGTCTCTGTTATCCCCTCCTCTAAAGGGGTGAATTTAAAATCAGGCAGTACACTCTTTAGCGTACTACTTGTTGGTTTACGAAACTGCCCATCGGGCTTCGTTTCGTCAAAAATAACTTCCCCATCAAAGTTCATCGCTTCCACAATTTCAAGAACAAGTTCTTTTATACTTACCTCCTGACCTGGGGATAAAATCATATTACTATGTTCAGGGTGGTCTAAAGCCCAGACCGCAAGTTTAGCGACATCGGGGGCATAAATAAATTCTCGTAGCGGTTCCCCACTACCCCATACAACAAAAGGAGTATCCTCCACTAAAGCTATGTAACACTTATGTATTAGTGCGGGTACAACATGGCTGCTCTCTAAATTAAAGTTGTCATGCTTCCCGTAGATATTAGTAGGAGTTACACAGTTATACTTTAGACCGTGCTGTTGTTTGTAAGCTCTAGACTGTACCTCCAACATTCGTTTAGCGTAAGCGTAGGCGAAGTTAGTGTGGTGTGGTTCCCCCTCATGAAGCATTTCTGCGAATAAAGGGTACTCTGCTTCTGCGGGGAAGATACATGTAGACAAAAAGGATACTAAATTTTGAACCCCGAACTCTTTAGCCGCCAATAACACATTAGTATTAATAAGTATATTTTCCTCAAAGAAATCTCCTAAAAACTCAGAGTTTGCTTTCAAGCCTCCAACCTTACCTGCCAAATGTATCACCGCTTGGGGTTGGTAATCATTAAACATATCGTATGTTTGTTTTGAGTCCCTCAAGTCGTAGTCGCTAGACGACATGAACGAGGCTCCAGGTATTACGTCTTGTAATGCCTTCCCTACTAACCCAGTGCCCCCGGTAACTAATATCTTTTTAAACGTCATTTAAAATCTCACACAACTTTTCAACGTCCTCACCTGCAACGTCTTGGTGGTTTCCTACATAAATGCAGTGTGTGTGAACCTTTTCAGCGTTCACGTCAGGATAATGTTTCGGTAACATCTTTGCTAGAGGGTGCCTATTAATGTTGCCTGCTATGCATGGGCGGTGTTCAATGTTGTGTGTGTCTAGTACACGCTTCACCTCTTCCATTGTGGAGGGGTCTTTTAGAAAAATTGGGAGAGCAAAATTGCTTACCCCTTCAGTTAAAAAACCCGTTTCATATTTTCTAGAATCTAACCCTTTAATAAATATATCAAAATTCCTGTTTCTAATTTCAATAAACTCATCCAAGTCTCGTAACTGAGAAATTCCCAACCAAGCATGCAACTCAGTATTGCGGCAATTAAACCCATCTCTTAAAAAGCAAAACTGAGGGTCGACGCCTTCTGGTTTTCTTTTTTCTCTTTCTTCAGGGGGTAGCTCACGTAGCAGTCCATGGGACCGCAACAAAAGCAACTCGTGGTATAAATCTTCATTGTTTGTACAGACCATACCTCCTTCAATCGTAGTCATGTGGTGTCCATAGTAAAAAGAAAACGTGGAGCCTTCTCCAAAATTTCCAACTTTCTTACCTTCAAAAGTAGCCCCATGAGACTCACAACAATCTTCAAGCAGTATCACGTCATGATGGTCACACAAGTCCAACAGCTCCTGAGAAATGGCAGGAAACCCTAATAAGTGTGTTAAAAACAAATACTCAATCTTCTCATCTATAAATATCCTCTCCAATTCTTTTAAGTCTGGCGAAAAGTTTTTAAGGTCTACGTCGGATAGGTATAACTCTGGATGCAAGACTCCCCCGGAACTTTGTATAATAGGGGAAAGGGTTGTACTCCAAGTACACGCTTGAGCTGCCCAACGCCTAGGACGCTTAAATAAAGATTGCGCAGCGTGGACAAGAATCAAGTTAGCCGCGGAGCCTGAGTTTACAAATACCGAGTACTTGCACCCTTGCCATTCGGACCACCTACGCTCAAACAGTTTTACCTTATCACCTTGAGTCAGTTTGTCAGCAGTAGCTACAAAATCACAAAGCCGCCTCTGGGTTTCCCAGTTTATGGCGTGGTTGGTCATTAACTTCCACGGGTTATTTGCTTGGCTCCACTCCATTATTCAAAAAACTCCTTCACTGCTTCTATAATAAGGTCTTGCTCACTATCGGTCAATCCGTAAGAAGAAGGGAGGGAAATACCACACTCGTGAAGAGAGTGGCTTCTACCTATTGAGCACCTTTGCATAAGAACCCATTTTTTATCCCTGTAACAAGGTTGTAGGTCAAGGGGGGTAAAGAAGGCTCTAGTTTGTATCCCCTTTTCCTTCAGGTAACCTTCCAGCTCCCGTCTCGTTTCAGATTGTCGAGTGAGGAATGAAGTAAACCAATAAACAGGAACGCAGTCCGTCTCTGGTTTGACCGGGTATAGCTTATCTCTAAGCTTTGAAAGCCCGGAGTTATACCTATCAAATATCTCTTGTTTTCTTTCCACTATTCTAGGAAGCTTGTCTAATTGAGCAAGACCAACCGCGGCTTGCATTTCTGTAAACGCAAAATTAAATCCGATGTCCTCGTGGTCAAACACTCCCTTATTGCTTCTTCCGTGGTTTTTTAAACGATAACATTTCTCAGCTAGTTCGGTGTCGTCTGTAAGGATAATACCTCCTTCCCCACAGGTCATTGTTTTGTTTCCGTAGAATGAAAGGATACCCAACTCCCCAAAAGTTCCCACGTGTCTGCCCTTATAATGAACCGCCACCCCTTGCGCCGCATCCTCGATAACCTTTAAGTCGTGCTTTTTAGCGAAATCCAAAATCGAATCCATTTCGGAAGCCATTCCGTATAAATGCACAGGCATTATAGCCTTTGTTCTTTTAGACAAGCATTTTTGCGCCTCCACTAAATCTAACGAAAAATCTTTACCTACATCGCACAACACAGGATGTGCTCCTGCCATAATAACCGCATTGGAGGTTGCAATAAATGTTAAATTAGGTACAATTACCTCGTCACCCGGACCAATGCCTAAAGACTTTAGACAGCAGTATAGCGCAGCGGTGCCATTGCAGACTGTAATAGCGTGCTTGGCACCTGTAAGTTCTTTAATACGATTTTCAAACTCCTCGGTAAGGGCGTGTTCTGTGACCCACGTAGACTCAACAACTTTTTTAAGGTAGTGTAACTCCGTGGTATCAATCCAGGGTTGAATTTGAGGTATCATACAGTCTTGTGCCCCTTCTGCTCCCTAAAATCCGAGCTAGAAGACTCGTCGATATCGCGTTTCACACGCGCTCTCTCATCGTTCTTTTCGTAAATCAAACGGGACAGCTCTATAAACCTTTCATCGTACTCCCCTTTCTTACCTTTAGCTCGAATCTCATCTTCGATAGCCCAGAGACTACAATTTAACTCGAACACTTTAACGTAATCAGGGTAACACTCCATCATTAACTCCTCCGCCATGTCTTCCAAATACTCTAACTCCTTCCGAACGTAAGCTACCTTACCTTCATCAGTTAATCTCTCGCTTTTAATAGAAAGAATAGATATTTTATCCAATAATTCACCGTTTGATACTTGTATTTTCATGTTATAATTGCTGCTGTTTCGGACGGGGCTGTCCAAATTGCGGCTTCTAAGAAGCCTTCGATTCCTTTTTGCGTATATTTTTTCTCCAATATAGGACCGAATTCCTTTTGAAAGTCTTTGTCCTTCCACATTCGGGTGCGAACTTGTTGGCAGTGGTGTTGGATTGCTGTCATTAACAATGCGTTCTGCGCTCTATCAATATCATCCACTACAACGGGGTTCAAACCTATTCCAAAAAAATCTAAATATGGGAGAATGCCACTCCTATTAATGGTTGGTCCGTCTATAATAACAGCACTCCAACCATACGCGTCTGCTATCTCTTTATAGGGAGCGAAGTTTTCCTTCACTACTTTTGCGTCGTACCACCCAGTACTGGATGTCACAGGAGCGTAAACATAATGATTGTGGTACTTGTCGCACCAACTTTTATCTTCTTCAATAGACACAACCTTGAAACCTAAATCCAACAACACATGAGTCCCATACCCACTTCCAAACTCAAGAATAATACTATACTCTGGGTCAAGGCAATCGCCCATCCACTGAAAAATCTCAGTAGACATCATTGCCACTGGGTTTACTTTGGAGGCATCTTTCGCTCTCGGCACCAATTTTTTCTTTGTTGTTTTATTCATTTTTAACACTCTCTGCGTGGGTAGCAATTTCTAAAAACTCCCCATTACCACTTACATTATAGTGCTTTGAGACCATCTTTTGGAAGCACTTTTTATCCAAATCATCCCAAGAACTCACAAACTCCCCCGGCAACCTATGCACCTTGAATACCTCTTCTATGATATTAGCCTTGTTTATTGGAACAGTATCTACCAATAAAGCCTCGTAGTTTCTATGCACATCCGGACCCGACCCTTCTAAGCATATAACAAACTGGTACTTGTCCATTTTTTCTACGTACTCATCGAAAGGTAGTTTGGCAGTCTGGGTTTCTACGAAAGGCAGGTCACTTAACTTTTCAAAAAGTTCTCGCCTCTCTGGGTTGGTGCTCAGTGTATGGTACGGAAGGAATACCCTGTCCTTCTTCTCCTTAAACGGGGTCCGGTTTTTTCGTAAGCGGTCCAGTAGTTCTTGATTGCCTCCGTCTCTCTCCACTTCTTCAAACCCGATTGGCATGGGTATGATTTTCGAACCATAACCTTTTGGGGCATTAGTACAGTACCACTTTCTAACAAGGGGGCTATTCACAATAGAGTATATCTCGTAGCCTTTGGAAACTTGGTATGAAGATGTTCCTGTAAGCAAAGTAAAAGGACTTTGTATTTTCGGAAGTATTTCTGTTTGGAAATGCCCGTTGTAAATATAATCTGTTTTTACGAAAACAACGTCTCCCTCCTTAATATCCTCAGGGTTTAAAGTTTTATCATGAAGCCTGCCCACCCCCCAAGACTTGTACACCTCTCTAGTCAGGTCTAAGCAGTGGTCGGCAACAGACCCCATCCAATTATAACAAAGGTACTTAAGCATACTCAACAATCTCCCACTTTTTGTTAGTGTAGGAGCCTAAAGGTTGGTTCCTGAAATCATGGTAGTATAGCTGGTCGGTCTTCGCGTATAAATCTATTAGAGATTTAAAAGAGCTTTCCATACAATGGATGGCTTCAGCCTCTTCCAACACTTTCAAAAAATAAAATATATTTTCTGAGGTGTCGTTCTCTATAATTTTAAGACCTGAATCAATTTTACTGCGGTCGATGGTGAAACCCCTGGCGGGGTCATCATGTACGAAAACGAACGGCTCCCCATCTGGGTTTAGTTTGTTAAGTACTCTGGTTTCTTCTTCTTCATTCCTCTCGCAGTGGAAGTTAAGTACGCGAACTTCTTTCGGCACTTCTACTTGCTCATAAAAAAACTCCCAACAATTCTTGCCCTGCGCCTCCTCTAACCCGAAGGGGTAATGTTCGAACCCTATACGAAGAAAGTTTTCAACGTTATTTTGCTCTATAAAGACTTCAACAGACATAAGTTCGTCGCCAGGAAACCCCAGCTCGTGTACTATAATATTATCATTGTCCCTATACATATACTCTACCATAGGAAGGTAAGATTCCTTGCTAAATACATGAACTTTATCGTAAGTATTTAAATAATGACGTACCATCCCGTTCATATCAAAATGGTCACCTAAACCTAAGTGGTGGTGGATAACTAACTCGTTTTTCACAGCACTGACTCCGTTGTTTGTGTTGACCATCTGTAAATGTGTAAGAACGAGTCTTTTAAGTAGAAACTACTTTTAACTTTAGGGTATAACCTTTCTAACCAGTCGATATCCTCACAAGACTGCCCTCCTTCATCATACGCTTCCTTGAACAATTCTGATTTAGCTAGAGAAGTTTTCCAAACACACCAATGCCAAGGACGTCGTAAAGTGTCTTTGTATTTATTGGCTTGGTGGTCCCAAAGCACTGGCTGGTGGGGGTGTTCCATTGCGGCAAATACTAGAGCTTTTTTCCCTTCTAAATAACAGGTTTGGTTAAAACTAATTACATCAACAAAAGGCTTTCCTTTGATTGCGCGGGTAAGCACCTCAACATAGTCGTCAGATACATCATCGTCATCGTCTAGCCATGCGATATGGGAACCTCTAGCGATGTCTAATAACTTATTTCGTTTCTCATAAATGTGGAGGGACTTGTTGTCCATCAAGGATATAACCTCAACATCCACCCTGTCTCCAATCTGCTTTAGGAGCTTATCGAACAAAGGTTTAACAATGTCAAACCTTGTAGGGATGGATAAAATAAGTATACTTAATTTAATATCTTTTTCGTTTTTAGGCATTCATCTCTCCTTTAATAAATTCTTGGAAGTACTCTTCCGCGTCCAAAATCCTACCGCACCCGGCATAAGCTTGACCGACAAAGTGTTTTGGATTTCTTTTGGTTGGAAACTTGTGACCGGTTTGCAGATTAAAGAACTCATCATGTACAAAAGCGTTAGGCGCGGCAGTATCGTACACCACGTCTCGTAAAAACTCCTGGTCCGCTTGCCAATAATCGCCCGCGCCGTACATCTCCAACATACCTTCTATCCCTAAAAGAGCACCATTTCTAACCCCCCACATACCCCCAAGGATTACGGCGTTGTGGTACTCATGGTCTCTCATAATATGAAAGTCTTTGTCACTAGCTAGCCACTGTTCCACAGCTTTGGATTCTCGAAACCATAGTCTAGAATCACAATCCCTAATAATTAAATTAGTAACCTTTGGGTCCGCTGCCGCTCTGAACCTCCAAAACATCCCATAAGCCTTACTCCCATCTTCACCCGTTTCAACAATTTCAGTATTATCAAAATCAGAAAGAAGCTCTCTTATGTACATTGGGGTATCTACACCTACGTAAAACCTACACACCCAATCAGGGTACACTATCTTAGCAAGGCTAGCGTTTTGTAGGGCACCTAGATTATACCGAGGGGAATCACCCCATAAACTAAATGCAATTACATTCATCCGTACATATTCCTTATCTTCATATCTTGTTCAACATGCTCCTGAAAAGTTTCCCGGTTAGAGCTTACCCCCTGAGGGTTATTGAAATACTTTCCAATAGGCTCTTCTATCTTTTTAAAGGTATAGCCTTTTGATTCTAATCGTAGCCACATTTCGTAATCCCCAGAAATAGTAAACTTAGGGTTAAACCACCCAGCCTCTTCGACTGTTTTAGTTTTTACTAGTGGGAACGGACCTAAAATACAATTGGCTAAAAGAGCTTCCTTTGAAAACTCCGCCCAATCGTGTATACCCACAATCGGGGTATGATTTTTAGTGTTTGTAATTAAGCAAGGGGAGTACAAAACATCAACATCCGGGTTAGCCTTCGCGTGAGCCAGCATTGTAGACAGTGCATTAGGGAAGAGTTTGTCGTCCGTGTTGTAATTCATACAGTAGGGGGAGTTAGTCTCTTGGTACCCTATATTCCAAGCCTCATAAATTGAGCAGCCTGGGGACCAGGTGTACTTCACTGAAATCCCCACCCTAAACTCAAAATTTTTAATCTTCAACCAAGACCCGTCAGTGGACCCAGCATCAATAAAATGAATATTAAAGAAAGGGAGGGTTTGATTGTTAACCGATTCTAGGTAACCATCAATCCATTCACTGGAGTTATAAGTGGAACATATTAGTGTAATCATTTTCCTCTCCCGTTAGTACCATCTAATTTTGGTCTTACTAAATAAGTTGTTTTCCCCAACCACGCCATCGTGTGCCCCATCTTGTGCATCTCCTCTATCTGAAAAAAATCAGCATAATCTTTATATTTCTCGGGAACTTTGGTCCTAAAAGGAGCTTCCGTAAAACACTCAACTTTCGCAATAGGAACTGCTACATTGCCTGGCTGGCAAGTCGTATTAGAACCATCGCATAAAACCATACCGTTATTAAAGATAAGACCCGGAATCCATATATCGATATGAGGGTTAGCGCGTATTTGCTCTCTAATATATTCTCCAGCACCTTTCTCCAATTCATCATCATCATCTAAAATCATTAACCAATCCGTGTCACATAAAGCGACTCCTGCATTTGCTGCTACGGCGCCATAACAGCCCCAATTCTTTTTTAGTTCAGTGGCTGCGTATACCCCACTAACTATCATCTGGTCCGTCTCCGGGTCGAACAAAGGATGTCCGTCAGAAACAACAATAGGTTTAATACCTTCCCTGTTTGCGCTATCGATAGCATTTTGTAGGGTAGGTCTCCCAATAGTTTTAATAAGTGCGCTTATGTTATTCACTTCCAGGCAGTCCTTTGTACTTAGAATTAGCTATGGCTTTTTCTTTAATATCCATAACTTGCTTATATAATTCAACACGACCACCAACTACTTTATTGATGTCGTAATACTCATCTGTTATCTTCTTTAAGTTAGCCCCTAACTCCTCTCTCATTTGCTTATCTTTAGACAAGCGAGTTAAAATCTTAACCCATTCGGACCGGGGGTTGTCTGGAGGAATTAGGTACCCAGTTTCTCCGTTTTTAATAATCTCATCATAGCACCCAACATTAGAGGCTACTAATGGTAGTCCGTACCTACCAGCCTCCATTGCTTTAATCTCCGATTTAGAATCATTAAAATTATTCATCTGTAGAGGGGCTATAATAATCTCAAGACCCCTGAACATATAACCATACTCATTGGAAGCCATGGCTGGGTGAAACAGAACATTTCTTTTTCTGGTGACGCCGAAAGAAAGGGACTTCTCATAGTTGTCCCATACGTCCTGTTGCCACTGTTCCTGTTCAGTATCCTTCTCACCTTTTGGACCTTTGGGGGGTCTCCCAAAAAAGTTCCAAGTAACATTTGGCACACCCAGCTTACTGTTTACCCCCATAGCTACGGAGCGAAATTCTTTAACATCCTCTTCATGATGGATACCCCCAGCCCACCCAATTCGGGTATGCTTTTTATTAGGGGGAGGAGCTTTTGGACTGTTCCAGCATGGGAGGTCATAATCTACTGCGTTTTTAATAATGACCAATGCTTTAGTTACAAACGGTTGTATTCTTTCCGCAAACTTTGCCTGCGTAACAGAAACCATATCGGAATTTGCATACAAAGCTTTAGTTAAATCCGAAAGACCTAAATCCCTATATGTTTTTACAAGCCTATGCCCTTCATACAAGTCTGTTAACAAATCATCGGTGTCGTAGTGTGTAAATTTCCCAAGCTCTAATGCTGCTTTAAGAATTTCCACAGTGTAAGGACCCCCAAAGTTGTGTATATTGTGGAAGAACACAATGTCTGCCCACTTTATATCCTCACACTCATCAGGCTTTAACAACGCACCTTCCCTCTCTTGGGCGCCCTCGGCGTCTAAAGGGTCATAATTAAACCTGACTTCCACATCATCAGGGTAAAGCTCTGCCAACTTTTCCATTGGCATAATAATACGATAATAGGCGCACCCTCCTTTATTTGCAGGGCACGCCAAAATCTTAAGTTTCTTCTTCTTCTCGCTCACTACTTAGTATCTAAACTTTTAAGGTGAGACAAGTAATCATCGTCCTTTGTTTTTGCCTGTACGCCGGGGGAATGTCCCATCCCTACCGCACCTAACTCATAGTTCATAGCTAATTGTTTTAGGTCATCATACTCGGCAATTTTAACAAGGTTTTGGATATCGTGCAAAGAATCCATCCAAGCCGCTACCTCTGCACCTGAGCCTGCCTCGGTAGAGCGAGGCTTCGGAGCTGATTTGTCGTAATTAGGGAATTGTCCATTGATGTCTTTAACAATTTTGAAATCAAAACCTTTTTCCAAGTCAGTGATATCTCCGTAGTCGTCATCAAAGAAACAATCCAAAATCTTACCAAACAGCTTCATGCCGATAGATAGAATTTTAACATCGCCAGTCTCCCGCTCCACAGCATTCAAATAGTAACGCTTCCGCGCTTTAATGCTTCGGGCAAGGTTGTGGTTATCTTCACTATCTGTCTTCCAGAGACCGTAGTACAAATCGCACAACGGACATTTATCGCCTTTAACTCGTGGGCAGTGATAGTTTTTAAACTGTCCATCATTTTCCAATCGATGAATAGCAGTTTCCGCATAGAAGTTCTCATCTTCGTTCTTCGAGGGAAGAAGTCGGACAAGAGAAGTACCTTCTTTCGTGATTAAAAATTTACTGAGAAAATCTTTGTTACTGCCGCTGTTCTGCTGAGTAACTTCCTCGTATTTCTTACGTAGTTCGTCTAAGTTTACCATAGTTTTTTTTGTTTTATTAGTTACGGGAAATGTCCCGATATACTATTATAGTTCGTGGAGCCTCACTTCTGCACGTTTATTTGCAGACATTTGAACTAACATATCTTTTTGGTGGTCCAGAGAAGTTGTCATGTTCCTTGCCAAATTGTACTTGTGTTGAGCCTCCAAAAGGTCTGTCCGTAAATCAATTAGCTCCGTTACGGTTAAAATGTAAGCATTCAGAGCTCCTTGCGTAGCTTTAGTACCTTGGGAAGCAAGTTCAGCCCTTCGCAGTTCCATGTGCTTAGCTTCCAAGATTTCAAGGTTCATAGTTAAAGTATCACTTTCCCTTTTTGCATAGGAGAGTACAGACCCAAAGAAAGCGAAAACAGAGGGATGCCTTTTAATAGCCAAATCCATTGTGTCTTCGTCTACGGTCAAGTAATTTTTAGCCAAGTTTAAATATTCTTCGGCTAGACTATTATATGTGGTTTCGATGTCATTCATTGTTAAAAATATATTGGAACAGTTCAGGGTTTAGCCCTGCTAGTTGGAAAATCATATTGGAGGTTACAGTCGTTAAGTACTCATTACCTATTGTAGGCATTTCGTCGTCATCATTCAAACCAAAGATTTCATAACCTATATGGCAGATTTCGTGCAACAAAGTACTTTTATAGTCTTCAACACATTGGTTTGGGTCTATACATAACAATGATTTGGGAAACTCTACACAGCCATAAAGGTTGTCTTTGGCTAAGGATTTTTGTGCGATAGTAAAGGTTTTAATCCCAGTGTATAGTATTAACGGGTGTTTAGGTAATTTTTTTTTAGGGCTCATATTTCCTCCGTCAACACTAAGGTTGAGTAATTTATTTTTGCAGGAATAACAAACCTTGCCTTACCATTTCTAGATTTAATAATAAACAAACGAGCCAAGCCCTCATCGAACTCCTCCTCTGTTTGGTTTACTGAAAAGACCAAATCACAAACTCTAGTTTTTCCATAAGAATCTGCAAGCTCTGCGTCTGTAATAATCTTAACTCTCTTACCTTCTCTATTAGTTTGGGTGGCTGTCCACACCAAGCAGTCAAGTTCAATTGCCAAGCCGCGAAGTTCTTGTGCTTGGCGCTCTTGATTCTGATACTCGGGACTGTTAGTGTCACTCGACATAAGCTCCAAGTAATCAATAACCACAACACTTGGATGGAAGTCCTCATGGCTTTGTAATTGGTTAATAAAAGCCCTAATTTGGGTAACGCTCGCCCGTTTAGTGGGAAACTCTTTAATTCTTAGTTTGCCCAGCGTGGCTGCTTTTGAGATTTCCCCGATACGGGATTCTATATCCGACACCCTATTGGGGAGCTCCTTTTGTTTAATGCGGGTAAAGATACTGTCTAGGCGCTGGGCTACTCTGTCCTCGGACATCTCTAATGAAATATACAAAGTATCGTGCCCATCAACAACTGATTGCACCGCCTGATTAGCCAAGAATAGGGATTTACCTACACCTGGAGGTGCCACTACCATAGCCAACTCTTTACCGCATAATCCGCCCTCAAGGGAGGAATTAATAGCTTGAAATGGAGTTCTGTACTTTGGAACCAATGTTTGGTCCTTAAGCTTATCCCATCTATCCCCAATGCCTGCAAAGTAATCTACCCCAAGGTCAACGTTACGGGAAACAGACAAAGCAGACTTAATAGAATCCTCAACCTTGTTAAACTGCTTATTCTTTATAAAATCCACAGACTCGAGAATAGCTTCTTTTAACGATTGCTCCCTTGCGAATTCCTCTGCCCTATCCAAGTAGTACTGGGTATTATCAATAGAGTTTTCGTCTAAGCTATTAATGGTAGATAACTCTTCCTTGTAATCGGACATTAACTCGTTTTGGTTTTTATTCCGACGAATTTCTTCTAAGATAGCCTCATCAGTCGGAAGCGTCCCGTACGTTTGGTAATACTCAGTAAGGGCGCTCCACATACGTTGGTGCTGTGGAAATTCGAAGTAGGTGCTCCTTACAATTGGGTCGCACTGTACTAAAAATTCTTTGTCGCTTTTTGCGAGATAGATTATCCCCCGCTGGATGTTGTCTGAAAATGAGTATGCCATTAATTTTTCCCTGTAGAACCAAAACCTCTACTATTCCTTATAGTAGAATTTTGGGGCATTTCGAACTCCTTTTCAGAAATTTCTTCTATGCCTACCTCGGGAAGCTTATTAATCACCATTTGCGCGACTCTTTCTCCCTTTTCAATTTTACGGGAGCAATAAGGGTTAGTATTTAAAAGAGCGATTTTAATCTCTCCTCTATAATCACTGTCAATCGTGCCGGGGGCGTTTGGCATGATTACATTTGTTTTGTACATAGAACTCCTAAGCCTTAGCTGACCTTCATACCCTTTAGGGATAATTACATAAAGACCTGTGCCAGCAAGTTTTGCTTCTCTAGCAGTAAGAACAACATCTTCGTCTATAGCAATATCAAAGCCTGCCGCCTCCTTGCTTTTATACTCAGGAGTAGGGTTATCACTTTTGTTTAACACTTTAAGGGTTACCATTACGTGGTCCCCCTGTTATCGCCTCGTGTTCCGGCTCTATCTAATTCTTCTTTGGTCATATTTTTAGCAGCTTCTTCCATTATAATTTGGCTTCCTTTCATTTTAAGATTTTTCTCTTCCTCAGTTACTCTTTTCATCAGACCAAGCTCTTCCATCTTCGTGTAATTCATAGTCACTTTAGAGTATGGAGACTTACCTTGGTCATATTTCAACGCCTCCTCGGTGCCTTTTACAGCCCCATGCATAAACTCCTTCTCTTGAGCCTTTAAACTTGTCTTATCGTAAAAATTAGGAGTGCTGAGCCCTTTAACAAGGACCCCCGATTTACTTTCACTCCCTATATCGTAAGTGCGAGGACAAGGTTTTAACTCGCAAATAGGGCATGATTTATCCTCTTTACTCTCTTCGAAAGTACAGAGGTCGTCGAAGTTTTTATCACACTTCTCGCAGAAATACATGTATGTGGGCATTATATCTCACATACCCCATTAATACACGTTTCTATAGACTGGGCTTGCTCTTCAAGCTTACCTTCTTGTATTAAACTATCCAAGTTAATCGTGTTAAAAGGAACAGCTTCCAAAGGCTCATTCCCACGAGACCCCGCTCTGTAAAACGTAAACCCTTTCATATCATTTACATACATGAGAAGGTCATCGTAGAGGTTGGAGGGCTTGAATCCCGCCGGAAGGTTGCAAGTTTTAGAAACCGCCGAATCAATGTATGATTGGACAACCGCTTGAACCTTAATATGCTCCTCTGGCGTAACATCATAAGCTCCCACACAGTGCTCAACATTATGACCTCGAAGATAGAGCTCTTTAAAGAGAGGGTCCACAACAAAGGTCTCATTCCAGACACCATCAGTGCCAGTACGCCAACGGCGCTTATATACAGGAGCGAATATAGGTTCAAGACCAGTACTAACTCCCAAGACCATAGAAATTGTTCCAGTGGGGGCAACCGTGAGTAACACCGCGTTGCGGAGTCCATTTTTCTTAACATCTGAGCGAATTCGCGAGGGTAATGTTTTAAAGAATTTTTCATCTTTCAGTTTGCTCCAATCATAGGCTGGGAAACTCCCCTTGTCCCTTCCCAGATACATGGACGCTTTATATGCCTCATTTCTTATCGTTGCGAATAGCCGTTCCAAGAATTCCAAGCATGATTCGGAGCCATACCTGTACCCCGCTTTGATGAGGAAGTAGTGGAGACCGGTAATTCCCAGACCGATACGCCTGCTTCTGATTCCTGCTTCGTCGCACTCCGGAATAGGGAAATGGTTGGCAGTAAGGATATTATCCAAAAACCTGACGCCCGTGCGAATAGTGCGAGCCATCCTGCGCCAATCGATGTTACCCTCCATATCAACCATGTTAGCAAGATTAACATGCCCAAGACAACAGTTCCCAAAAGCAGGAAGGACCTCCTCCCCGCAGGGGTTAGTAGAAGGCATATGCTCAAAGTAAGATACATTTGTGTATTCATTAGCAAAATCGATATTAAAGATACCCGGTTCCCCAGACTCAATCGCATTATCTACGATTCGTTCCCATAAGTCTCTAGCGAGGATTTCTTTCTTCTTCGCCCCAGTGAATGTGTCTGCGTAATGCTTTAGGTGGTGTACCTTAGCGCGGTCTACCGCATCTTCTTCGTTCCGAGCCACCACTTCAATAATTTCAGTGCCTTGCTCAGACTTTCTCCCAACTTCATACACATAGTATTTGTTTTGTCTTCCTCCAAAAGTAAAGTGCCACTCTTCGTTCTTCTCGACAGCTGATACAAATCGTTTTGTAATGGCTACAGAAATATTAAAGTTAGTTAGCTCATTACGGTCTAACTTAACGTGGAGAAACTCCAAGAAATCCGGGTGAGTAATGTCTAGAATGGACATAAGCGCCGTACGACGATTTTTTCCGGCACGCACGTGGTTGCCAATCTCGTTAATCATGCGCATCACACTTATAGACCCAGGAGCGGAGTTCTTAATGTTTTGGATGTTGTCGCCTTTAGGGCGAATTTTAGAAAAGTTGAAGCCTATACCTCCTCCACCACAAGAAATCTTGTACATGTCGGAAATAACTTTACCTATGCTGTCCACAGAATCCTCTGGGTCTAACACATAACAGTTAAGCATATTCTGCTTGCTTCTTCCTGCTCCAAATAAAATCCTACCGCCGGGGCAAAAATCTCCTGAGCTAATAGCGTCAAAGAAGTTCTTCTCTACCTTCTCGCGGTCTTCTGGGAACTCAGGGTCAGCAGCCGTTTTTGATACTCTTTTAGCCAACTCTTTCCACGAGGTTTCCCCCGGATAAGCGTACTTATCCATAAAGATAGTTTCCCCTAGGGAATTTTCAGGTATGACGTACCCCATTAATCTCTTAAAATTACCAAGATATCAGTTTCTTTCAAAATACAGTAGCACTCATCACCCCTAACAATATCGTTGCCCGTAAATTCACTCCACAAAACATGGTCCCCCACAGATACATCCAACGACATGTGTTTGCCGGAGGCATCTCTATCACCTTTCCCGACAGCCATGACGGTTCCTTCGTTCAGTTTTTTGGCGGTAACGGCATCAGGCATAATAATGCCCGCTTCGGATTTGAGTTCGACCGTGTCTCGTTGGACCACGAGACTTGTGCCTATAGGTTCCATTTCGAAACCCTCGGCTAGTAGTACTTTTTCGTCTTTTGTTAATTTCATTGTACAGTAGTTATATTTGCTTTTTTTGTAACGTGAAGATTTTCTGACTCATCTTCCAAGAGTGAATTCAAATAGTCGTTGTGTGTTATTACAAAAACTTTTTTATTTTTAGAAATGTCCTGCAGTAGCTCGAACAATCCTTTTACGCCTCCCTCATCCAAGGACTCTGCTACTTCATCAAAGAAGATTAGGTTCGACCTCTCTTTCCCAGAAAGTAAAAGAAGGTCATTTAAGCCCAGCATGATAGACAGTGACACCTTCCTCTTCTCCCCACCAGATAATGCATCGAAGAAAGTTAGTGTCCCTTTATTATAGAATTCTTCCTTCAAAGTTTCATCAAAAGTTACAGAAAAATTTGAAGAGCTTAAAAATTTTAGATAATAATTAACTCGGTCGTTGAAAAACTCGAGAATATTACGTATTACGAACTTAATTAAACCTTGTTCAGAGAATGCCTGCTCCCAAAACCTCATAAGGTCGTAATTTCTTTGAGCGGTTTCTACCTCTTTTTGGTGTTTCTTTAAGAGTTTCGCATTTCCTCTTTTTTGAGCCTTTAATATTTTAAACTCGGTATCAAAGGTTTTGTACTTCTCGAACAGCTCGAAGTCGTTGGGGGATATTTCAGGACCAAAGTTTTCGAGCCTCTGCCCTTGTTCTTTGATGTACCTTCGTTTTGCTTGAAGTTCCCCCTCAAGAACCTCTAACTCCTTTTTCCACGCAGAAACTAAACTTCTCTCTTTTGTCGGTGTCTCCCCACAAAACTCACATTGGGAAATTTTAAAAGTTTTTAGCTTCCCACGAACCTGCGTCATGCGTTGTTGGGCTCTGCTTAGGGAATGGCTAGCGGACTCAAACTCTACCCCCGCAGCATACCTAAGTTGTTCATTCTCCTGTAGTTCCGAAATGGAGAACTTTGTGAACTCCTTTGCAACTTTTGAATCCATCAAAACTTTTGCCGCTTTCTTGTGTTTCTTCGTGGTATTAATTTGCCCCTCTAACTTTTCTTTTTTAGAAAGAGCTTCTGAACATAACGTTTCGGCTATTTTCTTTTTAGAATATGCTTTCCCTTTTTTAGATTTTATAACTTTACGGTATTGGAATACGTCCCCTATATCCAGAAAGCTTTGGATTATATTTCTCTTTTCTTCTGCGGTAGCAGTTAAGAAATTCATCTTGTTAGACTGACCGAATACCATTGAAGCTAAGAACACAGAGAAGTTCGTGTTTAAAATTTTATCCAGATACTTTTGAGTAGCTTGTATAGACTCCTGCGTTACATTTTCACCATCTACGGTAACAGTAAGCATAGGAGGTTTTTTAACCCGCTTAACCACAACGTTGTCGTTTACTACAATCTCGACCTCGCACTTGCCTTTGGTATAATGGTTTTTTAAACTTTTATCCGTCGTCTTCCTTATTGTTTTTCCAAACAACGAAAATACGATAGACTCTATTACACTACTTTTTCCGGCTCCATTGGAACTTGTAGGTTTAGTATCCTTGTTCTGTCCTAAGATACGTACTAAATCACTATAGGATTCAAAATCAATCTCTGCCTCTTTTATGGATAGAAAATTGCTTATTTTTACTCTGTTAATCTTCATAGTTTCGTATCTCGGAAAGAGCTCCTAATAATTCTTTTTGTGAAAACACCGTGTCCGCCTCATTAAGGTATTTTGAAATAATACCATCATCAATAGAAAACACATCGCTCTTTGGGTTGAAACTGGAATCAAACTTTGGAAGGATGTCGTCAAACGCAAACTCCAAATGGTTAATAGAATACTTCTCCAGAACATCATCGCGTAATGCTTGCTCTGTGGAAGAATCAAGGTAGTCCAGTTTTAGTCTAAGAATAATAAAGAAGTTATCAAACCTAAGGCGGCTGGATAGGAGGGGGAGCTCATCTATCCGGGAAACAACGTGGCGTATACCAAAATCAATTGGCTTTTTAATAACCTCTACAGCGCCGTCCCTGATAATAAGCTCGTGGATATACTTCTGGGCATTAGCCTCCCCAAAAGAGGTTGAGTATTGAGTCCCTAGGATATACGTACTCTTGTGCTGTTGTGGTTTGTGGATGTGCCCTAGAAAATGCAACGTGTCCTTGTTGAAATGGGAAGGCTTTAAATAAGAATCATACTTATAGTTTCCGTTAGCAACACACCCATCATACCCGAAATGTCCGAAAAAATGATTCTTGGAAGCTTTAACAGCTCGGACAATTTGCCTCTCATTCTCAAAGTGAGGGATAAAATCAAAATCCACAGAACCTATGTGGGCAGTACCTATATCAGCAAAGACGGTTGCTATATCTCCGTACAAGGATAGAGTGGTGTCAGTAGAGCCATCCTTTGCAACGGTGTCGTGGTTTCCCCTGTTTATGTATATCTTTGAGCATTTAAAACTCTCCAACAGTCTCCTAAAAGCTAACAGTTCCGCACCTCTAGGGTTTCTTTTATGGAATATATCACCGTTGATAACCACAGCATCGGTAGGTTTTTGGTTAACCAACTTAGTTAACGTACCAAGCTGGCATTCAAGGTACCCGGGCACGTAATCGCTTCGTAAATGAAGGTCCGTAAGGAGGACTACTCTAGTTGTTTTGGACATAATTGGTAATTTCACTTGTATTTAGGACAGAACCTTGTGGGGTAAACTCCACTTCTATCCCGTCTCCAAAAGAAGTCCCAGCTTCAATGTCTACTTCAAAGGGAACTATAAAATCTAAGCCGTAGTACGTGTGTAAATCTTCGGTGGACGTAAGACTTTTACGCATGATTTCCACGCAACGCTCCACATCCTTAACCTCACATTGAAGCTCCACCGAATCATGGACAGTCGCTAACAAATCGTACTTAACTCCAGCGCCATCTAAGTCTTTACAAAGTCTTGTAATAGAGTGGAGCATTAAATCCGAAGCCGAACTTTGAATAACAAAATTCAATCCCTGCCTTAAAGCTCTATATTGATATTTCTTTATAGGGCTGTTAACGTTTGGTAGATTCCTTCTCCTGCCGAAAAGGCTAACCGCGTACCCGTGCTCTTTAACGCTTTTATGGATAACACTAATCCACTTAAAAACGTTAGGAAAGGAATCTTGGTATGCCTTAAAGATGCCCTTACAGTACGCAACGGGCTTGTTAATTTGTTGTGCCAATTTGTTAGGTCCTCCCCCATACACAATAAGGAAGCTAACACTTTTTGCAATTTGACGCTCTGTTTTAGTAACGTCTTTTACGTCCTTCCCAAACACCAACGATGCCGTAAAGCTATGGAGGTCTTGACCGGACGTGAACGCTTTAATTAGGTTTTTATCCTTGCAGCACTGCGCGAGCACTCGCAACTCAGCTTGAGAGAAGTCTGCCGCGATGAAAGCTTTATCCCCATCGGATTTCATCAATTTACGGATATTAACATTGTCCTCAGTAGGTCGGGGTAACGTGTGAAAGGACACCCCTTTCTTCATCTTTGGACCACACACATACGTGGAACAGCTTAGCCGTCCTGTAACGGTTTGAGAGAAGTTATAGCTTGAATAGATACGGTCTTCTTTGTTGTACGCAATCGCAGCTTTAACGCCTTTTACATACGTCTTGTGCTGTTTACATTTCTTCTTGTATTCAAGAAGTGTGGTAATGAAGTCCTTTGCAGCTTGTAGTTCACTTTTAGATTTCTCCCCGATTACTTTTTGATATATTTCTTTTTTCATCCTACAAGCGTCTTTTCAATCTCCTCCAAAATTAATTGGAGGTCGGCGTCAGTCACCGATGGTTTTTTGGTTTTCTTAGTAAAAGTTACAGGGTAAAGGTTAAGCCCTTCGTCCTCTGTAAATAAGATTCGTTGTAAATCAACATTTGAGTTTACATTAACCTCTTCAATTGGGGACAACTCTTGTAGTTCTTTTTCAAGAATACCAATCTCTCTCTCCAGCTTAACTTCCAGCTCATCAAGATACCCTGTATCCACCGCTATCCCGAAGTTTTCTACCCCCGCAAGCTCGATAGCAATCTCTTTCAACAGATTATCATACACATGATGCACTTGCTTCTTCCGCATGTCTTTACGTAGGATACGCCAGAATCGTAATGTGAAATCACAATCCATAGCATTACCAATTGCCATTTCGTCCAGGGGCATACTACCCCAGTCCTGCTTCGCTCCGTTAGTTACTGTTAACATAATTATTGTGAGACATGTTTTATTCTATTTGTAGCCCATTTGATGTTGTGGCAAAAATCAAGGTCATCAACGTATAAGGCTAAATGCTCTTTAAGGCTGGATATCATACCCTTTGCCTGGGGTTTTGTTATTTTTAAACGGGATGCTACCCTAGAGATAATAAATTCCCCAGTGGTAGCTGAAACTACCGCCGGGTCCCACTCGACAAGGAGTAGAAGTAGCCTGTACTTTAATTCTAAGGACATTAAAACTTTTCTAATTCATGAGGGAAATATTGTTTTACCAAGTCCATTAAGGAGTGTGGTAGGTTCTCATCTACGAGGGCATGCATGATTTGCGTATCCTCAATGTTATTAAAGTCCGTGATTCCCCAATTCATAAGAAATTTTACATCAAACTTTGAGTTATGAAAAATTTTGACGACGTTCTCATCTGTAATGAGACCTTGTGTTGCCTTTTTAATACGTTGTATATCTCGGTCTATAAACTGAGACTCGCTATGGTAAATTGGAATTACAAACCCTTGTTTCTCCTCGAACGAAAACCCAATGGTCATAATCTTACCCAACTTGTAATCTAAACCATTAGTCTCTATATCAATAGCCACTGCCTCGTGGTTGCGAGCCTCTGCAATAAGTTCTTCAAACCTGTCCACCTCTGTAACTAACTCATACGGGCTGGAGTCGAACTTGTTAACATTCAACACAAACTTGTCATACGCGTTGTCGACGTCCTGGACGAACAATCTCCTTAACTTCGGTTCAGAATAGAGGGAGAACGGGTGAAGCGTAGGGACGACGGGAATGGTCTTTCCGCCAATCTCCACATGAAACTCCTTACCCCTCTTGGTGGAGACTCCGGACTTCTTTGTTAAAGTCTTAAACGCGAGGTTTCCTAGAGGGATAATAAGAGTAGGGTCAATAGCCTGCAAATCCTCAGATAACTTCTCACGATGAGCGTGCAATATCTCGGTTGTAACATCATCCTCCCGTAGGTTATAAGCGCCAAGCGCAGGAACGAACTGGAAGGAGCCGTCGGGCACAGCCGTTTTCCCTAACAACGACTCGAGGATTCCGTATTCCTGGTCATCAAAATTGTACGTCTTCCCGTACTTCTTTCGATAAGAATCATGTAAAAAGACTATTTTTTCATCACCGACGGGTTCTCGGTGGATTTGTTTTTTTTCATCATTTTCGAAAGAATTAAATAAACTATCTAAACTCATGGTCTATAATTGGTTATGGCTAAAAAGAAAAAGCAAACTCACTACATAGACAACGCAGAGTTTGAAAAGGTTATTAAAGGGTATTTAAAAGACCCTAAAAAGCATGAAGAACGCTTGATTGAACTTCTTGATTTGCTTATTACGAACATTCTGATGTCTTTTAAATTCAATGTAGATTTTGATGATGCTAAGCAGGAATGTTTTCTACTTTCCATCAAGACATTAAAGAACTTCAAACCCGAAAGCGGAGCCGCATTTAATTATTTTACTACAGTTATTGTAAATAATCTAAAACTTATGTTCACTAAGAATAAAAAGTACAGATTAAAAATACAAAAATACGAAGAGATAATGCGCGGTCGTTTTGAAGATGAAAACCCTAAGGTGAATCAAAAAACCGATACACGGTAGGGTATTCTACATCCACCTTAACTCTTCCCTTTTTAAGGTGCACTAAAGCAGGGACAGATGTGACCATGTACATCGAAAAGGAGGCAGGAAGGTCCCAGCTGTTTATTACATAAAGAAGCTCGTCCCCTTCCTTTTCCTTCCACTTGTTAATGACCTTATCAAGAGCGAGGCAGCTTTTATCCCAAGTAGAAGTGAACAGGATTTTAAAAGTCCCATATCTCTTTCTTTGGTACAAAGCCGACAGTTCTTTTTCGGTCCTTATGTTAACTATCTGTTTCACTAGTTTCACTTACTTCGGAGTTGTCCTGTTCAGCTTCCTCGATGATTTTTGCTTTCTCTTCTTCAGAGAGTTCGCCAACCTGTTCTTTTAGGTCTTCCATGAACGCGTTTACGCCACGAAAGAACATCATTTTAACAAGTTCGTCCTGAGTTCCGTTGAACCCCGTAAAACCTTGTTTAATTTGATTCCAGCCTTCGGTTTCTGACTTGTTTAGTTTAATATAAATTTTCATTCTTCGTCCTGTGTTGTTTACCTTGCACTTGGCATTGGCAAGATTAAATGGTATCTTTTTCTCTTTCATTACTATTATACTAGTATTATGGGTGATAAATTAGATGATATTTTGAACCACGGCGAATTCAAAAAAAAGAAAAGGGTTAATAGCCGTAGAAAAGGCAACGCATTTGAAAGAGAAATTGCTAAACTTTTGAATACCCGGTTTAACACTACTGATTTTTGCAGGTCTCCAGGTTCGGGAGCTTTCGCAACTACTCATGTTTTGCCACAGTATATGAAAGTCCATGGAGACCTAATAACGCCAGAGAATTTTAAGTTTATTTTAGAATGTAAGTCAGGATACGATGTTACCTTCGAAGATATCTTCAAACCTAAGAGTGATTTGTACAAATTCATAGAACAAGCGAAGAGAGATGCTAAACAGGCTGGTCGGGATTGGTTAGTAATCTATAAAAAGACGAGGCACAAACCTTTTGTTATTGTAGGTAAGAAATATAATTTATCTCACACTGTTGCAATAAATGAAAAGTATTATATTTACACGCTATCTGATTTCTTAGGGTTGGACGTTACGCACTTCCTTCCATAAGCATCTTAGAGTGTTTGTTGAAATAGCGTCCTTGGACGGTACCTCTTACCCTAACAAAACCTTGTCGAGACACAGCATAGGATGTATTGAACATCTTATTCCCCCCTTCGTCTTTGAAATGAAACCCTCCAAGAGGTTGTGGTGTAGCTCTCCCGTCGAGAGCAGCAGATATAGCGTCGTCCATTATCCTATCCCCTGCGAAGACAGATACTTTCCCGCTATTAACTCTAACAACCGCTTCGGATTCCCGGGACGACAAAGTATTAATTACATCATGTAACGCAGCTCCTTGTGCGTATTTTTTATTTTTTGTGGCTCTCTCAAATTTTAATAAAGCTAACATGTTGCGACTCACATAAGTAGACAAAGCTCTCCTTTCCTCTGGGTCCGTAGTCGAATTCATGTCTTTCACCATTTTTTCGAACTTCTTAAAGTCTTTCTTAGCTTTCATCCCTCCGGCTACACTTGTATTTCTATCCCCAGAAGACATAATCATCTGCTCCAGCGCGGGCATAATGTTCGAATTATTTTGTGAGAGAGCGGATTGAATCTTACCATACTGTTCTCGGTCCCACTCTTTAGCTTTTGTCATATTTTGAGCCGTATCTGCGCCTATAGCCTTATTGGTCCGGGTTATATACTCTACTCTGTTTTGGAAGTTATCTTGGTACTCCTTCTGTTTATGTTCAAGGGGGGAGTTATCCAGTGCAACATCTAGGGTGCACCCCTCGAAGTTAATACTTTTATTCATGCTTTCCAAAGTTTTTAGGGACAAATCGACTTCGGTACCATGAGCGTATTCCTTGCCTAGACCTATATTTTTTGCAAACTTTTGGGCATCTTTATCGCTTGCAAATTCAAAAACAATGTCACGCTTCACCCCAAGGACCTTGTCGTGTCCTCGCTCTTCTTCTTTAGAGGGCTCCCTAGCAGCTATCGGAGATACTCCCCCGGTTGAGATAATGTCTCTCAGCTCCCCGGCTCTTTGCATGAACAAAGCTTTAACCAATTCATTTGGCTGTCCGTGAATCTCATATGCTCTTTCAGCCCGTTGGTACCATTCACAAGCCTCGATTTCCTCATCTGAAAGAAGAGAAGGGATGACACCATCGAAAGATGATTCACTTGCTCTAACAGCCTTATCTAACTTCTGTAGGGAGTCGGACATCTCCTGTACTCCCTCACTTATGGTTTCTTCTCCTCGCCCATTCATAAACTCAAGAATGCCTACATAACTTTTCTCCGTAAAAGTTCCAACCAGATTGTTTTCTTTTTTCTTTCCATCTCCGGAGGCTTTCAAAAGTGGCACCTCATTGCCTTCTGAGTCTCTCAGTTTAACATCACCCATTGCTGCACAAATATGTTTCGTGTGTGAATTGGAGACTCCGTAGGTGTTGAAGTCTCGGCTTGTTTCTTTCCCTTCTTCTGCTCGCGCTGTTTCGAGACCTTTCATAGCGGCATCAAGTTTTGGAAGGCTATTAGTAGTCTCTGCATTTCTGTTAAACCCTACAAATAAACCTTTACCTCGGCATCGAACCGCCTCAAGAACATCCTTTTGCCTTTCTGACAGGTCCGATTCCAAAACGTACCTCCCATCATCGTCGGATTGTATATGAGGCACTGTTTTCAAAATCTCATCGTACACGTCTAGAACTTCTTGGTTTACGTCCCCTTCGAACCCGTACTTATTTTCCGTCCCGCGGGACCACTCCAGCAACCCACCCATATAACTATTAGACGGAGGGATTTTACACGCCTCATCAATGGCGGTAGCAACTTCCTCAGCGGACATCACAATTTCCTCAGTTTGACCTAACTTTTGCTTGGAGGTGGTAAACTCAACGCCTAGCTGTTCTAGGTTTTTAGCCATTCGGTCGACTTGGTCAGGGTTAGTTTGTCGGTCGTTTAGCTCGGCTTCTTGTTGTCTTGTGGCTTCTTCAGCTTCAGCTTGTTGTTCCTCAGGAGACATAATAGTACCATCCTGAACACCCTGCTCGGCATCGATAACATCTTTTTCGGAGGGAGCCTTCTTCGGGTCCCAGTCATTAATGGCAGCCAAAACCTTATCCGCACTGCCAGAATTAAGCTCGGTTGCGTTACTCATCCAGTACACAGTACCCGGACCTTTTACCTGACCTGTTTTAGCATCAAACTCTGGTGATGAAATTTGAGCACCTCCCCAGGGTCCCATCTTTCCTGCTTCCACCTGAGCGCCTTGTTTTGTAAGCTGGCTGCCGGTAGACATCGCGACTGCTCTCAGGGCTTCTATCCCAGCCTCATCCGCTCCCGAAAACCACCGTTGGTGTACTCCCCCTGCTTCAAGGAGAACCTTGTCCAAGTACGCTTCAAGTATATTAAGTTTTGCTTTCATTTTAAAAATAAGACCCCTCTACATTATAAAGGGGTCTGTTAAAAAGTTAAGATAAAATTAAAAAATATTTTATTAACTTAGCTTTTGTTGAAGTGCAAAATCGTAACGAACCCCTACTTCAATTGTATGGAAATCGTTAGTGCTATAATTCAATTCGGCTAAACGATAAAACTTAGCATAAGCTCCGTAAAGGGTAATCATCATCTTAGGGGTATGGTCAGCATCTAGCTGTGTTATTCGAATCTTACGCTTCATTGCAGAAGTTCCTAGAACTCCAGTGGTTGGGTCGTAAGTTTCAGATATCCATCCGAAAAGAGCTTGAGCAGCCTCACCTGTTACTAAGTTATCAAACGTGAATGTAGTTTCATCGGCTGAGTACTTTCCAGGGTAGTAGAACTTATCGTTTACACGGTCCACCGCGATGTCTTCCACGCTAAAGCCAATAGCGCCAATTTGTTTACACGCTAAAGTTAAGGAGTTAGTTTGGTCTCTCGGACTTCCTTCAGTGCCTGGAACTTCCCCTAAGCCATCAATAGAAATCAGCCAGCTGTAGGTTCTTAATGAATCGTACTGTTGAGACAGAGTATTGAGACGGTCGTCTCCACCGGTTCTGAACTGGTCGAAATACTCGTTAGTAATTTTGTTGTTTTTAAAAGCCATTTATCTTATTTATTCTGATTGGGGTTGCCCTAAGACGTTAATCTCAAATACGAGCGTTTCTGCAGCTTTTGTTGGAACAACTTCAATTCTTACCCAAAGTTCATTTCTCTCTACTCGGATAGGGGTGTTGGTTGTTTCATCACAAGTTACATTGAAGGATGTGATTCCTCTTCTAGCCTGAATATCCTCTAACAAAGGTGTTACAGTATTCTCTAGCAAAGACCATGTAATTGGGTCGTTAGGTTCAAATACGTAAGGTAGCCCGATAGCTTTAACTCGCTGCCTAATGTGTGTAGCCAAACGTCTGACGTTAATTCGGTCTAATGCGGATTCTGTTCTTTGGGTTGTTCTTTGCCCCCAAATCAAGATTCCTTGTCTGGAGAAATTAACAATCGGGTTGATTGCGTTGCCTCCGCCGTAAACGAAATCTCTATCTCCTTGATTCAAATCCTTCTCAAGCTCTTTAACTCCTGGAGAGATTTTACCTCGCGTAACGCCCGCAGTGGGAACCCAGATATCACTGTTAGCGTCCGCCTTACACATCGCCTTGATAGCAAAGATGGAGGGGTCTACTAGAGTATCAATTTGTCTGAAAGTATCGAACATCTTACAGTGAGGGTAGTATAACGCCGCGAAAGAAGAGTTCAGTGAGGTAGTTCTTCCTGGGTAGTTGCCGTTATGCCACTCCACCGCGTCCTGAGGGGATAAGCCCTCTGGGGGAGAGGTTACATATAGGAACTCACCAGTGTTTTCGGCTTGCTCTATTGCTGCACCCTGTACATCTTCCACATGAACTCCAGGAATAGCTACAAGGTCTACAGGGGGTTGGGTTCCGTCAAAGGCTTTAACACCTCTTGTTGAGCCCGCAGGACCTGCAAGGGCGTTTTTAACGGAAGCGTTAGTCATAACACCTCCGTGGTCTCCAGCGTCTCCGTTAGCGCCTCCTGACACGTCAAACGTTCCAGGAATTAATTTTAGAAGCCTTACCCAGTTTTGGTTATCCGGGACAGTTAGGACAGTTCCAGAGGTGTTTATAGTGTCGAGGTTTAAAGAATCCCAACGGGCTCCTGGTCCTTGGACAGCTCCGTTCCTTTGGGTGCTAGTGTTTTCGAATCTTCCATAAACGTACTCAGAAGTTTCATTGTCTCCGTAAATGCTTCGGTTTATAACCGAACTCAACATAGTTGGGATACCTGAAGCTTCATTTATGAAATCAATTTTGTAAGATTCTTCTACAGCTCCTCCGCGCAAGAGTTGGAAGGACTGCTGGTATAATCCAGTGTTATCAACCTTAATTTGGAATCCTCTTTTTACGTTGGCTCGACCATCGTAAGAGCTTGCTGCGTTAATGCCTGTTCCCGTGTGGAGTGCTCTAATCGTATAACCTCCCGCGGAGGCGTTATTAGTTGGGATAGTTGTTCCAGAGCCTTGCACAGACGCTCGTGCCGCGGTGTATGCGGCTCCTGCCTCATCTTCGGCTTTACGTTCTAAGTTGTTTGTAAAAGTAGCTGCTGTTCCACCTCCAAGGTGCCCGTTGCTTCCTAGGAAAAGAGTAGCAGATAGGTAGGATGTAGCAGAGCCAAGTACGTTAAAGCCCGGGGAATTATAAAACATGCCACTTACTGATTGCATTCCGGAGAGCTGGTAATGAGCCGTCGCCGAATCTCCGACACCGTCAAAACCATAACCAATAGCGGAAGGACCTAAACCAATAGACTCCCCGTCGAAATTCACGTATGTGCCCGCGTTGGTTTTTGGCAGAAGATTTCCTCCACCTCCAATAGCACCATGACCTGAAAGCTGATTGTCTCTAAAGTTATCACAAGTAGGATTGTATTGTCCAGCGTGCATGCTTCCCAAGCCTGACGGGTGAAGGGCGCTCACGGAAATCATAGCTTTTTGTCCAGGTTCCGTAGAGACCCAGGCAAGCATAGAGTCGTCTACTTTAACGACTTTAAAATCATTCTGTTGGCTTAGGCATCTGCTAAACGCTGAAACAACATTGTCTATAGTACAATGTGCTACGGTTAAGAAGTAAGGCTTAGCGTGTTTAAGTGCTCCGTTTGAACCCCAACAGTGTATCATGAAGTGGGCAGAACCACTTGTAGTTGTTCCGGTTAGACCTGGGTAATACAGGTTAGGACCTGAAGTGCCGTAGCCGTAAGTTTTACTTGCTGGCTCAAGTACACCTTGTGGACCGTTACTTGTATGAATCACGAAAGGCTGAGTTCCAAGAGCAAGATTCGCATTAGCTTGGTTTCCAGCGTCTGTTTGCGCTCTAACGAACACAAGCTGATTCGTGGTTTTCATAATCTCGTAAGCTCCAAGCAGACCTTGACCCCCTGTGGTCTCCGTTGGAAGACCAAACACTCTTTCGAGCTCAGTAGTGGAAGTGATAAGAACGGGCTTATCGACGGGACCTTGGGATGCAAATCCAACAATACCAGGTGTTGTTGGGCTTCCATCTCCGGTGAAATTAGAGAAATCCTTCTCTACGGTGTATACTCCAGGGCTGTTGTATGTAGGCATGATTATTAACGTTGAACTTCGGTAACAGAGACCATTCTGCGTCTCTTAAATTCCTCAAGTTGCGGGGTTTGGGGTTTGTGTGGGACAAGAATGCTTTTTTGAGGCGTCATCCAGAATACAGATATACCAGTGTCCCCATTTATAATAAGCTCAAAATCAGAGTTACTTATATTGACGATTTCCAGCAGCCTACGAGAAACAATCGGTGCTTCAAATTTAGCAACGGTTTTCTTTTTGGGGGCTACTTTCTTCTTTCTGGGGGACATATCGGTACTCCTACTATATTTAGGAGGTGCCAACCTAGTATTATAGATATTTTTTCTATTACTTGAAGACATATTCCTGGTTTATTAGTTCTTTAATTCGTCCTGTATGTGAATATAGGAACTGGCGCCCCGGAATATAAGCCTCTACCCTCAAAGTAACCCTCTTCCGGAGGAGTCTGTCCTGCTTATCTCCAGCCTGAACAGACGACATATCCAGAACATCTAGTAAGAATGCCTTGTTTTCCGCCTCATCCTCGGTAGGTATCGCCATAGAAGGTTGAAACATCATCTGTATTTCTTCCACCATTTGGTTCATATCCTCAGTATATTTGGACCATAAGGTAAGTTGGAATTGTAATGCTACGGCTTTTGAAGTTTGTTTTATAATTCTATAAGCTTTTTGAGTCTCCACATCAAAAAATTTATACGTAGTCAGCTGAACGTCTGGCTTTCTAATACCAGTGTTCTCTTCAATATCCCCAATCGCCACAGACATTATTGGGAGAGTTAAGGTCCTGTCCTCGTGGATTTTTGAGATAGCTCTTTCAGGGTTAGCATACATTTTAGGAACTTTAATACGCTCGTCCTGCGCATTAAAAACGTAAACGTTCAGCTTGTCCATTAAAGCTTTTGTATAATTCCTGTAAAAATTTCTTGTGTGCGGATGTTTTTCTTCGTACGCTTTAATATCTTTCCTGAGTTGGGCAATTAGTTTATTATCCATTAGAACATAGTAAATGCAGGAGGCTCTTCAATTTCTTGAAGAAGGTCAGTAATTAAGGCTTGTTGTTCTGCCTGACCTTCTTGGACAAGCGCAGAACCGTTCAGTACAGCCCCTCCTTGTGGGGAGGGTAGTTGAGCGAACTTACCTCTAATCTGCCCTAGAATGACCTTAGAAATGGCTGTGGCGAACCTCTGTATCCAACTAATAAAGTAAGGGTGAAGGGTGTCCGAATCCAAGGCTTTAAACTCCACAACAACTTCTTCCTCGTCGTCTGCATCACTAGGGGTAGGGTACACCTGTAGGTATCTTCCGTTCACAACATCCCAGGTGCCGTCTCGGCTAAGAACCTTTCTAATCTGTTCTAAGTGCATCTTCATCAGCAAGAAATCTGTGACGGCGAACTGGTTAAATAAGAAGTTCTCTTGGAAATACTTGATGAAGAAATCGTTCTCGAGCGTGCCTGACTGGCGGGCAATGGATAGGAGGTGTCTTTTATACGCGCAAAATCTAAAGTTATTCATAACAAATTGAGGAAGCTCATATAAATTCACCCCTGCCTTCGTTCTAAAAGTACAAAACTGTAAACACCAATCGGGCGCGTGGTAGTCTAGTTTCGAAAGAGCCTCATCAATAGCCGTAAGAATTTGAAAATCGGACAACTCTACTCTAACCACAGGGTACCCAAGTCGGGCTTTTATAAAATCTCTAATGATTGTGTAAAATCTATTAAACTCCACATCATCGGCAAATAACCTACGATTCATAGTCTCGTAGTTAATATCTCCCAAAGTATTCGAAAAGGCAGAAACATCACCTGAGGTTCCTTTCCTGTTGGCAAAAGTATTGCCAAACCTTGTAGTTGGTTGATATGCAGACATTAGTTCATTTTATATAGGCAAGAAGCTCACCCTTAATCAAAAGGATGAGCTTCTTTTTAAAATCAATCAGCAGTGTTAGCTGTTCGCTTTGATAGTCGCGAATGGCTTGTGCATGAAGTTTGATTCGGCTCCAATTAAACGGATGATACGGTAGAATCTCGATTCAGGAGAAATACCTACTTTTCCGTACCTAGTGAGCAAGCCCTTTCTAGGTTGGAATGTATCTGGGTCCGTGATGGTTGGAAGCATCTGGAGTGGAATGTATGGGGAATAAATGTATCCGGCATCCATAGGGGAAGAACCCTTATAGCCCATCATGATTTCGTCCTCCGGCCAAAGTGGGTCGACGTAAACGTCAAACTGACCCATTAATTTGCCTCGGTATTGAATGTTGGCTCCTAGCTGCCCATTAAACTCACCCTGCTTAACACCCCCTTCCATCTTCGAAGCTGAAGAAAGGATAGCAGCTACCATTGGAGAAGTAACAATCCAGTTACCTGCACCACGGTAAGTAGTTTTATAGATGTCTTGGGAAGCAAAGTTAAGTGCCGCAACCAAGTTAGCATATACCTGACCAACGTGACGTGGGTCCATACCTAGCGCGGAAGTAGCAAAATCAACTAGCATTACGTTGCCAGCAGTTCTGCGAGAACCAGCAGGGTCTGTTCCGATACGGTCACGGTTAACAGTAGTTCCATCAGTGTTTAAATCATAGTAGAAACCAGATGGGTTAAAGTCACCAGTGCCGTCGTCACCGAATTTGTTGGAGTTACCAAGGGTTAGCATATCGCGGTTCCAACCTGCATCGTTTGTTGCGGTTGTCCAGTCATAAGCGATGCCTCGAATATCCTCAAGAAGTTCACGGTCAATTTCCAAAGAAACTTCCTTACCCAAAAGGTCAGTAAGTTCTCTTTCCAAATCCAAGTTGTGATACGCACGAAGGTCCTGTGCAGCCTCTAGAGTCCAGAGAGCACGGAACTTACGAGTACGAGCGATGATAGCTTGTTGTTCGATATGGAAGTTGATTTCCGGAATCGCAGCGCCTGTTAAGGCTTCACCAGAAGATACGTCCAAAGCGTAAGTCTTGGTCTCGTTCGGGAAGCTAGCAATCTTACCACCAGCCGTGGAAGAAGTATCTTCAAAGTGAGAACTCAGACCCATCAAGCGGTTAGCAGCCATACCATCGTAAGGACCACCCATACCAACCTGAGCGTCAAGACCAGAGTTAGTACCCCAGCCTCCGTTAGCGTTGGCACTAGCAACCATGTTCATGTAAGTTAGGTTGTAGCGGCTATAAACGGTTTGGATTCTGCTAGTGCCTGCATTATTGTTACCCTTACGGTCGAAACCTAGGTAGAATACTTGGGAAACAGGAGCTTGCATTGGCTGAACGCCACAAACTTTGTTAGCAATCAATTCCGGGAAAACCCGGCGAATGAGAGGGAATGCAAACTTCTGGAAAGTACCAAGCTGACCGACAGTCGTAGTCTCGTTAAGAGATTGACCATCTTTCTGCATTTCGTTCATAATTGAACGTGCTTGGTTCTCAAGAAGAACTGCGGTACTCTCACGGGTGGATGAGTCCTCAATCCCTTCCAGAATCGGATTCCACTTCTCAGTAAGTGTACGTGAAGTGTCTTTATTTAACATAATTATTTATCCTCCGTGAAAGTACGCGATAGGCGCACTACATCTTCGGTGAGGAATTGGTTTTCCGAAGCTGCTAGTGAATGTCCCCCTAGTTCGTGATTCTCATTCGTAATGACAATCGCGGACTCGGAAGAACGAAAAGGAAGCTCTGCTTTTTCTTGAAGGTTTTGATTTTCCTCCATCAGGCTAGAAAACTCATCTTGAGTTGATGTAAGCTTGCTTTCTAGTAAGTGGTTTTCTTGCGCAGCATGGTTAAGAGCCGAGTTCAATGAAGTAACTGACTCTTCCAGCTCAGAAATCTTTCCAGCATAAGAATTCGCTAAGCTATCCTTGTCCCCAGAGGTAATGTCTGATGCGACCAAGGTTTTAACGGCTTCATATATCTTAACAGCACGATAAGTTTCGTCTGTTGCTTTAAGGTCCGCTAGTGCGGCTTCCTTAAGTTGTTCGATTTTAGTGCGTAAGAAACCGCTAACTTTAGATTCAAGTAGGCTTACTTCCGAAGCAACGCGTCCATCCACAACTTCATTAATAAGGTTGTGAATTTCCTTGATGCCAGCCTCAGATAAATCTCCAGGCAGGGCTTCGATAATCTTGTCTAAGTTATTGCTCATGTTTCTATATTATCTATGTATACATGTTATACAAGCTTACTTATTTTTAGCTTGCAACGTGTTTTTTAATGCAGTGATGTAAATTCTTTCTTGCTTGTGGTGGTCCAACTCTTGAACGATGGGGTCACGCTTCTCATGAAGCATGCCCTCTTTCAAAGCAGGGAACGCACCTTGGCAAGACGGGTCTGATACCATATCCCAGGTAATCATTTTTAAGTTATCTTGAACGCGATAGCAATCTTCATGCATATCCTGTTCTAGACTTCCAGTTGCCCTAGAAGAAATTCCTACTTGTACCCCTGATTTTAAGAGTTCTTGTAAGACTTTCCCTGAGGGGGTGTTAAGCACTTCGGCTTCCCCCATAATTTTGTTACCGTCAAACTGGAGTCCGGTAATCAAATGAGACGCATTTGAAAGCGACACAACCTCATTAGAAGGATGGTCTAACTCGCCTACTAGTCTGCGCTCGGAAATCATAGTACCTAGCTTTTGGCATTCTCGCTCGAGAAGCTTTTTGCTGTAGATTCTTTTGTTTCCGTTTACTTTCTCAGCCTCAGAGAATAGACCCCGAATCTTCATAGGACCACCACTCTTACCTTCAGTAAGGATTTCAATTTCTCCAAAGGAGTAGAAGTCTCGAAGTAGGTTGGTCATGATTTACTGGTGGCTAAGTCGATTTTTGTGTGGCGGGAGTGAATATCCGTTTCAAGGTCACTTTTACCTTTGATTGAAGGCTTCCCCCGTCGGCTTGCTTTGCTACCACCCGTACGGTAGGCTTTAGTAGCTCCATGCTGTGCGAGGCGCGATATTGCTTTCGTACGTGCGAAAGGTTCACTTCCCTCTGGCGCGGCGCGAACATTATCTTTAAGACCTTTGTGCAATCCCGTCGCTGCCCCTTTTTCAATCTTGGGCTGTGCTTCTTTCCCGTGTCTTATACGTAGTTTACTTTGAATCCTTTGTAATCTCTCGCCTGGGGTCCTCCTTTGACCACGTCGGAATTTAGCTTTTTGACCGACTTGTGTAGCGGCTCGAGTGGCTCTATCAGAGGTTGCTTCTGCGTCACCTCCTGTAGTCCTACCTTCGAGTAGTTCTCTCAATAGCCCTCTTTTATACATAATTATTTACTCCCCGCATAGGGGTTTTGTGGGTGTTTACGAGAGTGAGAAGATGCTTTTCCGAAGCCTGGCGTTTCGTGGTCCTTATCGGAGCCTTTACCTTTCTTCTTAGCAGTCATGAGTTGGTTCTTAGTAATCTTTACTTTGGGACCTCTGCCTCCGGTTTTTACCCCGCCGCCACCAAAGGTGTCATTGGCAGGTCCTTTTCTTCCGAACTCGGCAACACTAACGTCACCCTTGTACCCCTTTCCTTTGTAGTTTTCATTAAGAAGGTCTCCTACAAAATTATCAAAAGACTCATGGTACATAGCTTTCATATCATTATGAATTCTACCTTGGGTTTCGTCATCCTTAGACTGTGCAGACTTTCTCTTAACAATAACTCTAGTTTTCTTAGTTCCTGTAGGAGCTGGACCTTTAGCTGCTTCCGCTTTGTATACCGGGGGAGTAGACGCTGCTTTAATTAGCTTAGCTTGGTCCTTGTCTCCAGGGAGTTTAACCTTTAGCGCGGGGTGGTGTCCTCCGGAACTTCTTCCGTGAGTTACCCCTAAGGCACCAACGGTGGTCATTTCAGCTACAATTTCTTTAGCTTTTCTAAGGATTTCAATTTGGTCTTGATTTAGATTTTCCATTGAATCATTCATTTTTTTTACTTCTCCTTCGCCGTATCTGTCAGCGCTTCTTACCGTTCCGGACTTATCAGCTTTGAACTTTTTCGGTTTCGCTAGGGGTTTTACATCCTTGCCTGCGAGATAAGCATTTCTATCTTGGTGACCCATAGCTTTCAACTCCTCTGGTGTAGAGCGCGTCATAGCCTTTTTGGCAAACTTTTTAATCTTACCTCCAACTTTCTTAACAGCATCTGTAACTTTACCTTCCCCTAACGTATGGTTCATGAGTGCAGTGTGTGCAGCCTCGGTTAGCTCAGGGAGTTCTTCCTGGCTTTCAGCCAAATGTTTGGACGGAGAAACTTTAGAAGGGTCTGTTAAAGCTCCTCCCATAATCGTGTCCGCCATCTCCATGATGCTCTGCTGGGTCATTACTCCACCTCGTTCATGTAAACGACACTAGTTGCGTCATCTTCCGAATCCACCAAAAAGTATTCACCGTTTTCATCTTCAGCCAAGTAAGCAAAAGTTTCAGCGTCCTCTTCGTTATCTACGATGTTGTATGTTTTACCATTAACTTCCATCACATAATCATCAGACTCTTCGCTGTCTTCTTCTTTGGATTCTACATCCCCCTCAGCAAGGGTAACGTAAATATCCCCGTCTTCAGTTTCTACAACTTCATTGAACTGATAGTTAGTTTCTTCAAATTCAATGTATTCGGTGAGTTGTGGGTTATCTTTCACTGATTCAAAAATAGAATCAGGAAGCTCTTCTAGTTTAACGCAAAGCTGGTCTTCGATTACTGTAATCTCAGGGGAAAGTCCGTAGAGCTCATCACCTACATTAATAAGATTAGGGGTTTCAACCTCGGCATCGTAGCCTAAGTTTTCCATAATCATGCTAGCTACTGAGTTATCAGCGGGCATTACTCCGAGGAAATCGTTGTTTTCTAAGTATTTCATAATAATTTGCCGAGAGCGGAAAGCTCTTCTATTTTATTTAGTGGTCCGTGAGAAGACCAACTTGTTTTTTTATCTCCACTATCGTGTCTTCTAGGGATGAAATTTTAACATCTTGCTCCTCATCTCTTTGGTCGATATCTTTTTGGGAGACTGTGTTCCCAATATCCGAAAACTTCTTAACCCACTTTCTCCCTCGCTTAGTTACAAGAGGAAGTAGAACGAAGATTGCAGCGTACCACCAACCGAGTTGAAAAATTAAATTTTTTGTCTCGTGGATGGTACTTGCTGTGGTTCCTGGGGCAGGCTTGCCTGAATTGGCGGCTGCTAGTGCAACAGCATCACTTACAGGAGCATCATTATTAGGATACGCCATTTGAGAAACAGCGACACCTGTCGCGCCACCTAAAGCGGCAGTAGCGGGTCCTCCTAAGCTTCCTGCTGCGGCTCCGGCTGCGCCACCAACAATTGGAGCTAACGTAGAGCAACTACAAAGCATAAGTCCAAATATTAATATTAATCTATCCATGTTTCTCCATTAGCTCTGTCACCACAATCGGAATTGGACGCTATAGGAAGAAAGGCTCCATTAAAGAAGCTATGTGCGGGTCCCGTGATTACAATTTTTGTTTTCCTATCTTGCCAAGGCGTCCAGCGCCACAGGAAGTGTGGCACCCAGAAGTGCCGCCCGGGCCATGTCGTATAGTGAGTTTCATCGGTCTCTGAAGCGCCGATGTATACCAGCATGCAAAAGCCAGAGTACCCATAACTTACTTGGTTCACCGCGTAGTCGCCATACGTTAACCTCTCCCCCGCGGTACCTTTTGATGACCAACTTCCTGAGTTTCCCATGTACCTTCGCCTTTGGTCTAGAGATGTGTAAGGGTCGTTGTAAGGATAACTGGGGGTGTCGCTATCATGCGAGTACCGAGGTCCTCGTTTGTTAAACCTAAAGGCTACCATTTGTCCATGGTCCCCGTTGTAATCCCCCAAATCAAAACTATTAATTTGTAAGCAGTCGATAGTGCCCGGAGCAAACCCTAAAGCATCAGTATCAATCCAATAAGGAACGAAGCCTGGTTTTATGCGGAAACCTACTTGATTTTCCGCAACCTTACCCTCGTTTACCATTTTACACACCGTGTGCCACCCCGCGTTGTCATAGCTACCCCCGTGACCAAATCCGGTCCAGCCTCCGCTTTTCTCCCCTTGATGCCAAACTTCATAACACTCTTCTTCTTGGTCTCTGTCAGGGTCATATTTCGGCCAAGTAAAATTAAGTTCAACCGTCTGAAGCTTGTACCTGTCCCATTCTGGGTATTTATGCGAGACGTTTGGACCCGCTCCTTCGTACAAAACCCTTCGCATAGGGTCCCCCGTACCACCATAATGCCCACCCCTTGCGATTCTAAAGGCTTTGTATGGAAGCTTTGCATTATGATATTCAGAACTGTAAGACAGAAACTTACCTCTAATAACCTGTCTTCTTACTTGTACATCTGTGGCTCCAAAAATACGGTAGGGCTCCTCATACGGGTGACCTCCCAAAGCGCCGCGTCTCGTCCACCTTTCTCTTGGGTCATAGACTTCATTTAAAAATCTATTTAGATAATTTCTCACACAAGGTATGTATTGTCCTGGCTGCCAATAAAGCCCGGGGTCATAGGGTTTGTATCCCGGATAGTATTTGGGACCAGCAACGTAGTACTCCCGGAAGTTTTCCCCCCAGGTTACAGCTTGGTAGTAAGTGTCGGGGTCAGTTCCATTAGAAAATGGGATTGGGATTGACCCAAAGGAGTTGTGGGGGGCAAGCTGCACTTGAGGTCTAACCACCGCCGCTTCCATAGCCCTAATACGACCCTCATGGTTTCCAGGAATTAAATTTCGTTGAGGCGTATCTGAGTCATTCCACAGGTATTGCAGCTCATACCTATTCCACTGGTCTTCTCTTAGAATATAATCAATAAGTGCCGTATAGTCAGAGTCCATTACCGAAAGAACTCTGTTGTCAGCTTCGGGCTTGTACATGTTGGAAAGCCCTTCCCGCTCAGAGAGAGTTAGTTCTGCGGAGCGAAGTAAAGGTCGTATATCTTGTATATTTCCCGGACGAATAGAACCCCCTGAGTAACCTCTTGGTATCCTTACATAAGCAATTGGAACGCAAAAAAGACCTACTTGGTCCGTTGGCATCGTCGCAGCCCAGGACTGTGCATCTAACCCTGAAGCTACGGATGTAAATATTTCCACGTGTTCGGGAGTAACGTGAAACGCTGAGTTAATAATATCGTCAGGCGCGGGAATAGTACCCACTTCGAGGTTGGGGTCCAAATAATCAAGTCCGGTTCTACTTATAGCGTAGGTCTTAGTACGCATCAAACCTGGAGAGGGTGCCATCGTAGCATCCCAATATTTAGAAGCTCCATGCATTGGATGTATGCTAGTCCCTACCCCGTAGTAATACCCTCCTTGGCTATAGTGGGCAGCGGTAATATTCGGGTCTTCCCCCCTAAACATACCGTCATAAAGGTGAGTGCCAAGTTGGTCGTATTCCCCAGCGGAAGTTAGGGTCGGGAAATTTCTCCACCCAGCTCCTTTAATAACTACAAGGTTTGGGGAACTCTCCGAGGTTCCGAGACTAGTTGGGTTTTCCCCACTTTGGTCTTCGGAAGGAAACCCTTGAACGCAGACAAGGTCTATCCTAGCCTCTGGCGGGTCAGGAGTTGCATCACCATAATCTAGTTTCCAATTAAAATCATTATCATCCCAAGGCTCAAACTTTACGCTACCCCCTTTATAAAAGATAACCGCAGTACGGTTCGTTTCCCCGTACTTATGATATTCCTCATCAGCTTGAGTGTTTGCTTCACTGTGACCAATCTCTAACCCGTTGGCTCTTGTATTGAGACCGGAACCAATAGGCTTCTCGCTTGACCATGGACCTGACCGGGTTGGCATCCTACAGATAAACGAGCCCGGGGCTACCTGCAGATATGAACTATCCCGTAAAGCAACTGAGGGTCTTAAAGGCTTAAAGAGGTTCCTGGTAAAATCATACCTTATAGTTTCAAATAATCTCTCCTGTATTTTATCAATCTGTTTCTGTAGCCTAACATCATTTGCTGCTAGCTGCTCTAAAGGTTTATTGTCTAACTCGTAATTATACGCAGTTATCGGCCTGTGCATCGAGATTTTTTTAATTCGTTCCATGGCTTAATATAAAAATCCATCTTCACTTGTTGGCAGACCATCGTAAAGGTCTACAACATTAGAGAGTCCTTGTAGGGTTAAAGATATTGACGCGCTTCCGTGAGTTACATAATTCTTGTACCCAGAATTTCCGGGCCATAAGTCGCGCCAGAAGCTGTAATCACCTCTGTATTCATTGTCCTTGCATTGGAATGAGAAATCAATAAACCCTCCTTTTGCATCTCCGGAGCCTTCCTCTATGTAATCAGACTGTCTGTTAGTATCAGTGCAAATGGCGGCGCCTCCTGTTTTTAATTCTAGATTGGGGATGGCAATGATAGATTCGACGGAAGCTCCGGTAAACCCTAGTTTAGAAACATCTAATCTGTAATAACCGGAGGGAAGAGGAAGCGAAGGGTCGTTAGACTTGTTCCCAGACCTAATGTTTGGGTCATATCCAAATTCCTTCCATATTGACTTGAATTCGTCTGCCATATCAAAATACATCTGCACATACAACATGTAAACTCCTTCAGACACTTTTTGTCTAAACGCCCGAACGGTCTTTTTATATGTTTCGTTGTTTCTTCGTTGGTGCGTGTTTGGGAAATCTCCCGTTACAAAATCTCTTTCGTAATCCCCTTCGAATTCCCCTGCGCCCAATAGGTAGTAAGGTCGTGCTTCTTGACCTTCCATACACGGCACGTGCGTCGGTTGAAATATCTCAATATTGGCATTGCTTCGCATCTGCTCTTCTAATCGAGAAATCCGTCCTTCGTGGTCCTGTTGAGGGGTTAACCCTTGACCCTTTACGGTAACTTCTTTTAAGTGAACGTAGTCTGGGTCTTTTATAGTCATGAACCTGTTATTCAAACTTGGGGAATAAGAAGTGGCAATCGCTTGTCTTTCCGATAACGTAAGCTCTGTAGAACGAAAGAAGGGTCTAATGTCGATAATATTATCGGCAGGCAACACGTCGCCAGCAGAATAACCTCTAGGAACTTTTACATAAGCCACGGGCAAGCAGAAGACCCCTAAATTGTCCATTTGCCTTTCTGCCCACAAATCTAGGCTTATGGGAGAGATTCCTGGAGTGTGTGATGCAAACCCTGTTGCTGTATCGGGACTCTTGTAGGAACCGTTCACTACATCATCGGGAGCGGGAACCGTGCCAGCGGAACGTCCCGCCACGTCAACTTGGGACAGTCCAGCGACCTTTCCGTCTAATCCGTCAGCGGTTAATATCTCACCAATATTTCTACCGCTATACTCATCCATTCTAAAATAGCCACCTTTCAAATACCCAAGTCTAGCCGTATCTTCCAGGTTTCCGAAGCGAGGTCTTATATTGTTAGTTTCGTCCATTGACGGAGATGCTTGAATATACACCAAATCAATTCTAAACTCAGGAGCATCGGAGTCTGTAAAGTCGTCATTATCAAATGTGGGAATCCCCAGACTGTCTAAGTCTTCATACTTTACCACTGCCGTTCTAGCCGCTGCTTTGGCTTGGAAGATTTCAGCGTTTTGTCTTCCTGCTTCGTTTATTCGAGGTAGCCCGTAAGTCCCAGTGTTTACAGGGTCCGTTAAAGATACTGTATTTGAATCAGCATCGGAGCCGAACTTTCTCTCCATCAAACCGTTCTCTAAGTCGGCTTTGGTATTTATTCTTGCTATAAAGTTTCCAGGTCTTACCCTCACAGCACCATCAACCCTATCATCAAAATAAGGCATAAGTTCAACGAACCCATTTCGACCTACGTCATCAAGACCTAAATCCAGTCTTTTGTTGACGTTATCAATTTGCTCCTGTAAAGATTTATCATTTGCATCCAAATCCTTTAAAGGGAGATTATCTACTTCGTAGTAATACGGGTCACCAGGTAAGTAAAATCTAATATTAGGGTTAATTCTGTAGCGTGCCATTATAATAGTCTATCCAAATCAAAAAGGTTTAGGGAGCGAACACCTACACCGTAAGTTGCATTATCTGCCTGCCCATCACGCCCTTCTCCTCCTCTGCCGTATTCAGCAGTGGAGCGGTAAATTGATAACAAGTTTACTTTTTTGCTTGCCGCATGTTTTGCGTTTGTAAACACACATGACGAGGACTCATCTAAAAAGTTTCTCATATATCCCTGCCAATCCATATGTAATGGAGGGGCTGGAACAGCAGGCATCATCCATTGAGTATTTCCTGAGTCATCCATGTGGTGTGTAATCGATGGTTGTATCCCTGCGGGTTTATTGATGGCAGAAGCGGCATAACCATAACCAAATATGTCTTCAAGCCCCGACGCCGTGATTCCACTAGCAGAGCCTCCTTCCAACCCCAAAGCCAATCGTTCGTCAGACCCTGAAAGAGGTAACGCCTGGGATGTAAAGGTCTGATACCCGGCGGCATTAATCTGGTCAATGGCTCCTCCCGAATGGAAGTTGTGAGCTACCGCATTGGTGCCATTGGCACTTACCTCAAACAAACTCTTCAAATCCCCTCGGTGTCCGAGTAGTAATCTGAAAATTCCATAATTTTCATGACCTCTAGCTCCTGTTTCATATTTATAAAGAGACTCGGCATCAGGTCTAAGTCGTGGGCTGTAAGTTGTAGCTAAACCTCCTTGACCAAAATAGTCCAAGGCAGCTCCGTTACCCCACTTACCTCTAGGTCCATGGAATTTCTGCGCGAAACAAAGGGCGCTTGGGTCCCAGCCGTTAATTTTGGAGTTCGCCATATGAATCCTGGACGTGTCCGCAATATTCCAAAGTCTTAGGTTAGACGCATAAGACTGATAAGCTATGTGCTCATGCCCGAATCCTACAGCAGTATCGTAAGGACCTTGAATGGACATTTTCGCAACAAACGAGCTAGCACTTTCCATGTTAGCAATTGGTCCGTTATCGGTCATTAAATGTTCAAAGGCTGACACATCTCCTGTCCTTCCATCATTAAACGCTGAGGAATCGTATAAATACCTCATACGTTTGTATCCTGCAGTGAGATGGTCTTTTAGGTCTGTGATAGTAGTATCATATAGGGTAGTATTTGCGAACTTGTATGCCCATTGGTCTCCCCTTGAGTAAGGTCTGAAGCCACCGCTAACATCATAGAAAACTCCAGAGGTGCTACTAGCATCTCCCTCGAATTTCCAATTAACAGCATTGCAGTCTACATTACTATTTCCAAGAGCTCGGACACACATACCCCCTGTCGTCAGGTGGTTTACAATTTTTTCAGGATTAGAAAGACTTGTGTTTACTAGACCAACATTCCGAGTGTGGACTCCTGCCTTCGTACCTGCTCCTGCTAAATTTACATGCTCATCCCCTTGAACAGAACTAGTGAATCCGTTCGGTAAAAATCTAAAGTAGCTACCGGACGTACAGGCTGAAAGAGTAACATCCATATCTTGAGGATGTGTGGTTCTCATATGCAAATCCGTGGAGAGAACACCATTAGCAGCCCACCCTCCCAGATGGTGAATTTTAATCTGAGAGTTCCTATTTGCAACTAGACCAGCTCTTGTGGAGTGTAGGTCCACCTTAGTATGTTCTGCATCATTGTCGATGGGTGACGCGAGACCCCCGTTAGAACTAACATTAAACCTGTCTAGGTCGAACTGAACATCCCCACCTTCAAGGGTAGGAGGACCAAACTCTACAGTAGAGCCATCCTCCGCTAATACAGGTACTCCAAAACGCGAGATTTTGGTGGGTCCAGTAAACTCTACAATAGAATTTCTTCCTGCGTAAACTCCAGCCGTAGCCCAATTATGGGACAGCTCAGCAGTCGCCATACTATTTTGAGGAGCACATGTTAATGAAGTCCAGGACTGGCTGGTTCCTCTAAACACAACTTTGGAGTTGTCTGTGACGTGAACACAAGCTCCTTTAATAGATGCTTTGTTAGTTCTTGCGGCAACCGCTAAGTTAACAAACTCAGCAAAAGACCCATTCTTAACTACAATCGCAGGAAGGTCGCAAGTTTGAACTCCAATTGCTTGGTATGCCAAAGACTTGGAAGCACCTACCGCGTGCATATAGTCTAACAAGACATTATCAGCTGTTCTTGCTCCGGTACCATCATGACCATCTCCTCCCCAAAAACCTAGGTTGTATCTGAAGTCGGTAGTTTCAAAAGGAACCACCCTGCTACCTCCATCTAGGATTAGATTTTGTCCGTTTCTTGAACAGCAATAAGCTCTTTTAAAAGAAGCCGTGCTGTTGAATAAGTTAGCCGTACCATTGTCTACTTTATCGGCGAGGTACCCATAAATTAACTCAGCCCCATTTAAATCAAACCCAACATCTTGATTATCCTCAATTTGAAATTGTGTTAATTTTAACGTAGAGTTATTAGCCTCAATTCCAATATTGTTCTGAGAAGCGTCTAAAATGCCCAGGTATGTTAATGTAGATTCATTCATAACAATACCCTTTTTATTTGTATATGCTTGTATAAACGAGGTGACGGTGTCCATGCCTTGCCCTCGAGTTCTTGTTGGGTTCTGACTACCATGTACATCCCACAGCGTGCCCCCGTGTAATTTGGAGGATTCTAGAAGAATACCAATATCGTTGCTTGTAAAGTTGTATAAGTTACGTCTTTCATTCGGCTGATTTGCGATATCTAAAGTGTCTGTGGCTTCGTCTACAGTTGCGAAGTAGATATTAGAGTTTACCGCGTGGAGCCCAATCCCATACTCGTCAGCAGTAGTAGTTCTCGTTGCGGAGCCAGTATCTTTTTCATAATTTCTGTACGCCACTAAACCACTAGCGATGCTAACTTCAGAGTTATTAATGTAAAGACCTGCTTGGGAGCAGCGCATTACGGCACAGTTTTGAAGGACCATGTCTGATTCCGTAATAGTAAAACCTTTAAGGGTACCGTGGAAAAGTGTGGCGCCTACATTATACCCGCCGTCAACACATATGTTGGTAAGTTTTATATCACCTTTACAGCCTCTTACTGTAACCCCTCTAAACAAATTTCCATATGCCATGATTGACGCAGAGTGTTGCTTATTAGGGGATGCAGTATCAATAACCGTATTACCTCTGGATACTGCCAATGCAACTGCATCTCCGGTTCGCCTTCCAGACATAGAGCTAGGCTCAACATCATAAGCCGTTATAGATGTGTCGTGAAGTCTGTTGTAAGGACTTCCTTCAATTTCTTTACTAGTGTTTACTTTAACTCCTTCAGTCCAAACCGTCATAAAGTCCGTCTCCGCGAGGGAATCAGGACCTCTTTGCATAAACGCTCTTGAGCCTGACGTGTTCCACGCTGCTTGGGTGAACAAAGATTCGTCGAACCGGGTGCTTTTATTTCCTATGATAGAATCATATAACCCAGTATATCCAGCGGAATTGTGACCACACTTAGTTATAAACTTTTTAGTAGCATTCCATTTAAGACCTCCTGAGGAAACCTCCTGAACAAGTGCGCTTGTATCTTTACCAAAATTTTGATTAATGATTTCTAACTTACCTGAGCCTTCAGTGACTATGTCTGAAATATCAAAGGCTGGGATTTCACCAAACTTACAAATTTCAATCTGTACAGGGTAGGTTAGCCTTTTTGGAACCAAGTCCAGGATATCATCCATACTGGTATAAATGCCCGCCGCTGTGTTCTCAGTAGAGGAAAGTGTTAGGGTCACCCCATCTGGAGCTTTGGTTTGGTTATACCCGGCATGCCTTAGCAGCGTATCCGTTCTCAGTTTTAGTTGTTGGAGGGGTATGTTATCTTGTTCCCAGTTATAGAATGTACTGGCATCGAACATTGTGATATCAGGAAACTCTTCTTTGACGATATCAGTTCCTATAGAGTTAGTGGTGAAGTTACGAAATGGCATTAGAATTCAATTGTCCACCGGAAATCTAAGGTGAACTCGTTTGTTTTAACAATATTAGCAAAAGCTCGATACGCAATCATGTGCAAGACAGGGGGATTTACCTCCATCGGATTGTTGGAGAATATACCTACTTCATTAAGCGCTCCTCCATGGACAGCGCTATCAGCTATATTGCAGGCACTATCATTTAAAACCAGTCTCCACATTACTTTCCTTTCTGAAACCCTATGAATAAAGGCAGGAGGGACTCTTACAAATGCTTTAAGTGAGGTGGTGTCAGCTGAGGTCATGTAAGACATCGCGGAAGTGGTAAGCCCAATAGAATTTTCAGACCCGTACTCGACTCTAGGGACAGAGGATAATAGGTCAGCCCGTCCAGAAACTTGGACATTACTAGAGGCAACGATTGCTGTGGTGGACGCGCCAGTTCCAATTTGCATCCAGTTTGCCTGAAAGGAGCTCACATCAGCGTTGGCGTCTGCCGCAAATGCGTAAGATAAAGTGAGACCCATGCCGCTAGTAATAACGTTTTTCTCACTGTAATGTAATTCCTCCGTGCCGTCCTTGTAAATCTTGTAAATCTCCAAGTGACCTCTGGTGGTTCCTGTATCGTCGAATCTCATTTTAAAATTTTAAACTCCATACTATAGTTAGGTATCCGGAGGTTGATTGTGGTTTAAGTCCTCCTGCCATGAAAATCTTCTTGGAAAACAAATTCCATTCCGGTTCCTCATAGTCTTCTAGGTTATATATGCTTTGTGCATAAGGTGTGCCACCTAAAGATGAAACTAGAAACGGCGGCTTTCTATCCCCAGCAAAACTTTGTTTCGCAGCGGACCTAGCCCAGTCAATAGTCCAAAGACCAGCTGTTTCTATTCCTCCTCCATAAAAATTAAGGTAGTGTACCTCGTTAGCGCTTAGGGAAACTACGTACTTTACTACACAGTCTCCAGCAGCAGACACAGTTGAAATTGGACCAGACACAACCATACCAGCGCTGCTATCATTAATATTCACAGCACTAAAGTTATTCAAAATATGTCCTTTAGGAGTGACAACACTATACAGGTTTAAAGTTCCTGAAAGTGCCGAGGTGTCTGCGGGTCCCCAGCCCCCATAAGTAGCTACTCCTGGGACATACCCTAAGGCTCCGGCTGATACGAGCAAACCACTAGCGGGCAAATATGCGCCCCTGTGAATAGCTTTTTCTTGTGTAGGGATATGGGTTACAGCACTAGATTGGTATGTGTTGTCCCATGAAGCCGGTAAGTTTTGCATGTCATACTTAAACTCAATTGCATTTTGAAAATGACCATACTCTCCAGGGGTACTAGCATCTGTTGGGGTTTGAACGTACGCGTCTTGTTCGTGGGGGAAGTCTGGAATTTTAACCTCTACTTCGTCCGGGTCGGCGCACACATAAGCTCGCAAATTACGATAAAGCGCATTAAAACTAGCCGCCAAGGGCTGATTTCTAATCATGATACCTATTCTTGCATCGTCGGGTATGCGGCTCGGTATGTGAAATTCGTTGGTTAGAAAGTTTGTAGAAAGACTAGTGTGACTTCCTTCCCACTCAATACTCATTGGCTCTAGGTCTACGAACCCAGTGTCCCAGGAGTGTGGCGTTCCTTTCTTAACGTCTGCAGGTACCCACTTGGTAAGGGGGAATAGCCTTACGCCGTTGGAATCGTACGAAGCGGCGCCAATCCCAGAAAGCCAAAACAAAGAATCCTCATACTCCATAAACACACCAACGTCAGCATTAAACCCTGTAGCAGCGTAATCAAAACTAAACGCATGGTTTCTCCCAGGCTTAATCCCCCAATTTTCTACAGTATCAAAGTAACAAACATTTGTTGTGTGGTAGGTTCCATACGCTGCGTTATCTATACTTAAAGCTACGTAGGATTCAGTACCTAGAGGGGTGCTACTGGCGTAGCTGTAGACTTTAGGATAGTTGGTAGTATGGCTACCCGCTTCTCCTGGAATAGGTGTTTTTATAAATTGCGTGGACCATCCTCCCAAATGTCTTAACCCTATACCACTAACGTCCGCCTGTGAGGTAAGCTTATTTCTTTCGGAATACTTTTCAAGGGTTGGTCCGTTATAGTGAGTAAGTGACGCATCAGACAAATAAACTCCATGGAGTTTCATCGGGTCCCCTTTTACCGGGAATATCATAAGCTCATAAATACTATCTTTAGTTGCAGCCCATACGTGGTTGTTGGAGAAATCCTCTCCAGTACTTTCAAGGCTTGACGTGCCGAAGCTAGAACCAAGCGCGCTCATACCATAAATCACAGCAACCCTTTGTGCTGCGTTTGTGTTTTGCTCAAAAAATGTAAAATCTTTCCGGTCTTCGTCTCCGTGCAGAAGAGGGTTCCATGTCTCAACACCTGAGGTGACCATTTTGCTTGGTCGGACTCCTGTAATAGGTCCGGTCCCTAAGACGGGGTCGTAACTAGCTGCTGAATTTAGACCGGAGGTCGGGTTCCATACCCCTTCTCCCGCATACACGAAATATGTGTTAGCAGGCTCTCTCGCAGGACTAGGTCCTCTTAATGAGAAATTTTTAATATAAACGGTTCCTGAAGGGTCCGCTTCAGGCAATACACCTCTTACCTCTTCAGAAGCGGTCCACCAGGATTGAATACCGACGAAGATGAACTCTACTTTTCTCGTACCCCATACAGTATGATTTATGTGGTTTTCACCTGTGTCTGCTATCCTTGGCACGTCTGACGTAAAATCACTAGACTTAACATCGAAGTAAAAGGAAGCTTTGGTCCATCCGTCTGGGTCTCCAGCTGCTTCATATATTTCTTTTGGGTTCTTTGCCCTGGTTGGGTAGTTTTCATGGACGTACTCCCCCGGTCCGTGGGAGCCGGGAGATATAGTGTAAGTCCACCTTTTGTCTGTCAGGTCGGTGGTTGTCTCATCTATCCGAAGGAACTTCCTCTTCCAAAAATCGTAATAATAAGCCTCACTTGTTTCTCCTGGGATACCTACTCTTACTCTAGTACCCACAGGGTTGTAAAAGCCATAAGCAGGGCTAACGGAATCATCAAAAACATGTCGTAAATCCAAAGCCATGTTGAAATTTCCATCAGGAAGATTTACATGGTAATGGTTTTTGTTCTCCTGACCAGTGCCAGAAGAAATATATTTATACATCAAAGAGGAAGACTCACTGCCCATCGAGGAAACATTTGTCCATTTAACGCATCTCTGATGTTCGCTATAGTCTAAATCTCTATAAACTTTCGAGGGGGGTCCGTCAGGTCCAAACATTGTAAACCCAGACACTGAAGTTGCAGGGTTAAAGAATGTATTAAATGCGTTACCTGCGTTTTGGGGAGGACCGAGTGTTAAGTACCGACCATAATCAAAGTTGTAGGGGTCCCCATAACCCTTGTGCACTAAAGCCGCAGCAAATTTTGGTGTTAAGTTTCCAGTTATATTCTCCGCTTCAACAATAAGATTATACGCCTTCTCAGGGTCCAACCCTGATATCGTCTGAGATATGTAAGTAAGTTGTCCTATAGAAGATGCAGAGCGAAAATCCACGTCAAATATATCATTAGCACTTACAACGTATAACGCAGAAGTCGGACTTCCTGCCATACTCGATACATGCGTAACACCTGAGGGCGTGTTTCCCTCATGTAAATGCCAACCTTCGTATTGTCCTATATCTAAATTTCTAATTACAAGCTTGCCCTTTTTATTAGCATCTCCTGCATGCCCGATTATATCTAGCTTAAATGTATCATTGGCAAACGCTAAAGGCATTGAAACGTTTGCTTGTACCGTAACGTTAGCGCCTAACGCCTCACGTTGAGCCAAAGTACCGCTAACCCCAAACGTTGACCAGTCACCTTTGTCCCCTCCAACTCCTGAAGCAAAATTATAGCTCAAACCTTTAGACAGGTTTTGAAGCCTAAGACCAACCCCTGTTTCGGTCTTTCCACTATCAACGGCAGATACAGGGTTAACGTCCATTTTAATAACAAGGGACCTAGAAGTGTAAGGGTCATTTAATAAGGAACTAAGTTCAAACCTAGTTCCGGTCTGACCATAAAAGTCCAGCCATTTGCCGGGGTATTTAAAAGTTTTAGATAACTGAGCGGTGCTACTGGAGTCCCAGTATAACTGCCTTCCATGGAATGCTACTCCTATATTACTTTCATTTCCATCTTTTGTGTAAGGGGGGCTTCCTGTGGTACCAAACTCGTCCACGTTTTCTAAAGCAACCCAACCGTACAGACAATCAGAGCTTGTAGTTAAATCCGAAAAATTAGAAGAAGCGTACAACGGGGAGGGGTGCTCCCACCCTCCAATTTGGTAAACGCCTCCAGCCTTTAGCTGCTCCATGTTGGCAGTAGGGATGTGGGTTGTATCGTAAGGTTTTAAATCTTTGAAGCTAGTATTGTCGACTAAGGACTCCACCCTTGTGAAGTTTGGATTTTTTAAAATAAGATTATTTAAAACCTCAAGGCGCGTACTAAACAGGCGAACCCAACCCTTTTCGAAATCGGTAGCCTTCGGGCACGTCAGTCTAAAAATGTAGGTGTACCTTTCAACCCTTTTACTCTGGTCTATTTTATCGAACGCAGTACTAAAGAATGTTTCAGTTAGTTCTCCCGTAGGAACAGAGGAGGCATATAAATTTTTACGTAGATTATCTTCGGAAAGTTGTTCGTCTGCATATACAAATTGCGATTGTGAAAAATCCCAAAGCTGTTCTCTAAGGTCTACGGTTAAGGCATTCTGCTTAGTAATTTTATCTTCTCGAATTATCTCGAGTTGTACCGGCAGCTTTCCTTCTATCCCCAGATTGAACTTGTAGTCTGTAGCTAAGTCCAAGTTTGTTGGAATCTCAAATATCGCTACATCCTGACCCTGGTTTTTCGTTACCGTCATTGAGCCTCCATCTAAATCTTTGTCTGTAGTAATCTGAACCTTACCATGTTTATGGATAGTCGCGGAGGATAGCTCTAAAGCTGCATAATGGTTGACAGAATAATCTATGGCGGATTCTTTTTTAGTGCCGTATGCGCCTATCTCATCTGTTAAAAAGTTTTCTTTGTAAGGAAGTAAGCTGTAAGTTCTGCCACTAACATCAAGGTATTGTCTGCCTTTGTAAGAATGTTGGATTACACCGTGTCTGGAGTCGCGGTACTTTAAGGTATTTGTTCCAGCACCTAGCGTCATAGACTGTACAGTAAAATTGGACACAGCATACATTGAAGCGTGAGAATCAAAATCACCCGTAATTACACCTAACGGCGGAGGGGTGTAAGTAAAAATATCTGCTATAGCAGTTCTTCCCCCATGAACAACCAGATTGTCTTCTTGGTAAATTTTATCCCACTTGCTCCCGTTAACCGAGTATACTTCGACGGTACCTTTCATTTTTTAAATCTCATAAATAGTGGTTCTGTTGGCATTTGAGTGATGAGCCCCAGTTTTATCCTGGAAGAAGGTGTCGATAGCTTCGTTACCTTTGTGGTTATCCCCTCCGTATGGGATGAGCATTTCTGAGCGGCTACCTCCTTTAGTGCCGAAGGAATCCGCAGTGTCAGGATAGTATCTCGAATTAACTTTATACTTAAACATCATATCTTTGAAATGCCTTAAAATGGCAGCGACGTCATCCCTATCATAGTCCACAGTGTTATTTTCTGCATTACTAAGTTGATTTAATTTATCGTCATACCCATATATTTTAAAGAAATCGAGTCTACACTCTTTTTCTTTGCTAGTTGGGATAGCGTCTTGTATCCGAAACACTTCGACAAAATATCCAGTACTCGACGTGTGTATGTTTCTATGAACCCCTCGCAACCTCTTACCGTCAGCTCCTACAGGTCCTCTCCTGTTAAAGGTATTAAACTCAAGAGGAATCTTCTGGTTAACTTCAGTGTTTGGGACAACATCAACCAACATGCAATCCCTGGTCTTTTCTACATGAAAATGGTTATCTGCAATAGGTGTAAGAAGCCTTTGAGATGTGTTACTATTCCTATTATGAGTGCTCCCGGTCATGTAACGCACCTTTCCATCAGTGACCATCCTATGGTAGGGACCAGAATACTCGGGCGCCTGTAGAGGAGTGCTTCTGTCGCGATATCTAAACTCACCCCCTTCAGTGTTTAGATAAGTATCAGATTGAATACCCGCAAAACCAATTCTTAAATCTCTGTCATAACTCACTGTCTCCATAATATCCCATCTATCTTCTAGGAAATTATAAACGTACCTAAACCCTCCAGTATTAAGCTCTGGGTGTCTAACATCCGTACACACGCGCAGTCCCAAAGTCGGGCAGGTGTGGGAGTTTCTTAATTGACCGAGCTCATGCCCTCGTGCCTGAGCCTCGACCGTTAATTTATAAACCGTATCTTCACGGAGTTGTTGGACCTCATTATTGGGTTTTTGTTTAAAGCTAACCCCTAAAATATTACAGTCCGTAGCGGCAACAGGTGTTGCTGTTCCGGGAGCATATGTAATAATTAAGTTATACATGTCGTCCGGGGCAAAAGTATTTGGTACAGAGAAATCGGCAGTGAAGACTTCTGGAACCTCCGCTTCAGTAATTCCTTTGCGAATGTGTGCACCCGCTAAAGAAGACGTACCCCACTCTGCGGAATTCCATTTTTGATTTTTGGTTGAGTTTTCTAAAACAAACCCAATTATACCAGTATCCAGTTGAGCCGAAACTTCAAATTCCATCCTGTAGTCCTTGCCTGGTTGGAGTCCGGACCTTATCGTTCTCGGGTTAGTTCCGTGATATGAGTTGGTAGCTGTCCTTAGGTTGCCTTGTGAGGCGTCGTTAAATATTGGTAAAGGACCTTTAGCAAACATATTAACATGACTCGTCCCGCTAAGCTGATTCTTAACGTGGGACATAACACTTGCATATCCAGCTACAGTAGTAGCGCTACACCAGACTGGGTCCCTTGTGGCGTCGGATAAATACCAACCTCTTATGTCCTCAGAAAATGGCGCAGTTACAACGTTTGGGTGCTGGGTTTCGGTAAACAACCCATTGATTACATATTGTTGATGCTTAGTTATGTTAAACCTCAACTTTAAACAATCTTTGTACGCCCTAGCAGCGCCGCGAGTAACTATTGATACGCAATTCTTATCTTCAGTCATCCTGAATCTAGAGTAGATATCATTTAAACCTATAAAGCCCTTAGAGTTTTTCCCGGCAACAATTTCTACTCCGGACAATAACAATTGGTTTGAATAATGCTCTCTGTTGAAATATTTGTCTGCGTCATTGTACCAAGAATGTAAACCCTGCCGACTCACTAACCCTTGGCTTTCAATTAGCTCTACGATACCACTGGAATTTAACAGGAGCTCTGAACTTATTTTTTCCCCACCGATTATATTTTTGTACTCCGGTCTATCTAAAATAGTATCATCTGCTCCAGGGGATACTCCGGGAGTATGCGCCTGGTACTGGTCAAAGGTTCCGTCCGTGATTGTACCGCGGTCTTGCATGTCTCCTCCTCTAAAGAATGGACCAAATGCGTGATAGAGAAGGCTGTATGCGTCGTCGTCTAAGGTCCCATCAAATCGATTGACCATCTCTCTATACAGGGTATGAACCCCCCTGCCAAACTTCCTGTTTAGCATAGACTCGTGGTCGAAATCTAAAACGGCTCTATCTTTATCTTTAGCGTAAAGTTTTAAAATAATATCAATCAATTGTCTATTTATTTCAAAAACTTTAAAGCGTTCCTCCGCGCCGAAAGTGCTACAGTCTACAGGTATCTGTACGCCTGCCCGGAATGGGAAACAAGAAGACACGGGGATACCGTCTAACTCCGTGGTCGGGTTAGAGTATCCAGTTCTCCCAGCTCTAATTGAATTAGAAGCGTCAAAGTGCCTAGACGACACATCGTGGTAACTTTGGGATGAAAAGTTCCACCCTTTAGGCACGAAATAGTACCCAGCGGAAACTTGCCCAGCTTGAGCTTTCCCAGTACCCCCGAACGCACTGAAGTTGTACCCGAAATTACCACTAGAGGCTCCGGTGGCTCCAGCACCCCATCTATAGTCGTTATAAAAATCCATAGAGTGGGGGGTGTTTCTTCCGTTTCTCGAAAAGAACCTGCCAGGTAGGTTATACCTTAAACTCCTTGAGCGGTTGCCAAATCTTCCGGGGACTGTTCCTGTAGTGGTCCAATATGTGGCGGACGAGTCTGGAATAAATCTTCCTTCCTGATGAACGCCAGCGCTAACATTTCCATCTTGCTTTCCTGGGAACCCCACAGTAACTACATCATTTAAAATATTAGTGGCAGCGTCTTGTTTAGAATAATCCCCATTTATGCAAAGGTTTTCCCAAGGGGCTCTACCTCCTCCACCCCAAGGTCCTCCTCCCCCGTCGGCTAGGTTATTTGTTATCACTGTATGAATCATAACCCTAAAAGGTACGAAGTCTCTAAACACTTGGTGAAGCATTCTTAAGTTTTCAAGATTTAGCTTTGAATTTGTTTTCTGTCTAAAATCAGCGTCCAACGCATTAATGTCTAAAACCATCGTGGACGACTTTGTATTCCAATAATCGTAAATATTAGTGTTATCTAAGAAGCCGCTCCTCAACGGAAGACCACTAGCGTTTGGTGGCATGCTTAACGCTGAGGTTAAGAATTTGAACCTGTGTCTATCCCCTGGCATAGGGGGGGTTTGGTCTAGACCTAAATTTGTTTTACAATAGTCGAATATAAACTTTCCTTCTCTTCTAGGCACTCCACAACCTCCAGCCTCTACCCCTTGAACAAGGATAGCCGAAAGACTTCTTAGCGCGGGTAACGTGATGTAGGAGTCGGAATAAAACCTATCCTTTTCCCACGGGGGGATGGTCACTAACTTTCCTCTATGGTCGAATCCATCAGGAGAATTTGGATTAGATATAATGGATTTCCAAAGTTCGCTATCCCTGAAAGGTTTCCCTCGGTTCCAAATTATCTGATGTTCATTGTCGAGCCTTTCTAGAATCATATCGACTGCAAACCTAAGGTTATTGTCCATATTGTCTTTGTCGTAGTTCACGGTCACGTCTCCGTTTCTAGACCATTTGTCAGCCCAAACTCGAACTTCCCCCGGCGTTGCTGACGTTAAAAACGATTCAGTTTTTAAAACATAATAAATCATGTTAGGAAGGTAAGACTCCCACGTTTCTGTCAGGGCGCTTGTTGGGTAGAAAATATCCCTATCAAAGAGATACTCTACAACTGAATCCAAGCCGGACGCAGTGCCTTTCATAGTGTATGCAGTTACTGCATTTCTAAGTTGTTGTCTCCATTCCTCCACATTCGAGCCAACAGTTTTCCAACCGATAAGGGTAGCAAGATAATTTAAAAACTCTTGCGGGCAGTTATCTATGTCAATCAAATCACTTAAGGAGTCGACAACATGATGTATGTCATAAGAAGCGAAACCTAGCGCCTTTAAAAACTTTTGAAGAGACCCACTATTAGAAAACTTGGTAGGTATTAGGGTAGAGGATACATAGACATCGAAACTATCTTGTACCATTGTGTCTTTGTCCATGTCCGGGGATAACCAAACGGACATAATCTTATTATACGCATCAAGCAATTGAGTCCCGGACAGATATGTCTCCCCTGATACTTGAGATACAGAAGACACGTATGCCGTAGGAATCCACGCACTGGCGTCTAATTCTGGGTACCCATTCTCTCGGTTCTTGAATAAATATTCAAAAAGCTTCCCTAAACAATCTTCCTCTGTGATATCTTCGCCTTTAAAAGTTTTTTCAACCCAAAGGCTAGAAACCAAAGAGCTTAATTCTACATGACCGTTAGCTATTGTTTTCTTAGATGCGATAGCCGGACCTGAGCTGTTGAAGAGGTATAGAAGACCTAGCTTGTCTATTAACTCCTCGTGTATCTGGGGTAAGGTATTCGCACTTACATGCAAGGAAGAAAATCCTGGAATGCCTTGTTCGTCCCCGGAAGCGTACAGTCTGTATGCTTGGTTTTTTACATTGTTCCCATGCTCCCCATTTAAAACTAAAGCACTTAAAGCACTTGTTTGTACAAAGGTTTCAAAATCAGCAGAGGCGGTAAATTCGGAGATATCTCTCCCCAAGGGAGCAAAAACATAATCGTTTATTACTTTCGGAGTAATCCGGGTTAACTTGTTCGAAGGTAAGAATCGCTTCCACAAATTATCTTGAGATAAGTTACTGGTATCGAAAAGCGAGCTGGCAGTAGATACTAACTTTAAAAAATTAGCTAGCGCCATATATGACAACTCTTCCTCATACCCATAGTGTAAATCCTCCCTTTCTGTATACAAAGCAGGGACTAACGGGGTTATCGTGTCGATATAGTTATATTTTTGGGTGCCCATTATATTAAATCAATAGTCAGCTCAAAGTTATTCAATTGAACTATTTCGTTAAAGTTTACGTGGATATCTCCGGGAAAGTTGTCAACAGTAAAGTACCTAACTCCCGGAACATCATGCATAAAGTTCTGAAGTCGGGAGATTGACAAAGCCTCTCCAAACTCTCTTCGGTCAACATGAAAGTAAGAAGTTAACGCATCGGCAGCTCTTTGTTTAATTGCGTTTTCTCTAGTTTTTTCGTCCGCATCTATTAACACAGTACAATTTAAATCTAGTGTTCTGATTACCCCATCTACAATGGTAAGTTCATCAGTCATCATTTTTAAGTTATTCATGTGATTAAGTAATTCTTCTTTATATAATAATGAACATCTTTCCAGTTGAAGCGCGGAAGCTTTAGCGAGACAGTAAATATCAATGTTGTTTGCTCCTGCTCCATTGTCTCGCAAAACAGCCATAGCTTTCCCCATTACTCCTGCGGTTGTAGTGAAAGAGTTTGCTTGAGCTGTGTAATCTTCTCCTGTTACGCAGCGGTGTTGTGATTTAAACACATGGGGGTAGTACTTTTTAGCGTGTGAAGCTGATTCCGAATTAGTCCCTCCCGTGGCGGTCGTATTATTAAATACGCTTATATTTGATAAAGTACCTGGTTTAGTCTTGGTAGCACGAATAGTATTGTTCACGACCTTTCGGGTTATGTTCCCCCTCTCTCCCCCTCCGATACGATAAAAGACTTTAGCAGCCAATCCGGGCGTTGGGCGTTTACCTTTGGTCCCGTTTCCAAATTTTACGGTAGCCTTGTACTCGTCAGAATACTCTTTCTCAAATACGTACTCTGTTGCGGAGGCTAAAAACAATGAGTCTGTTTCTTTCCACAAATTAGAGTCCGCCGAAGAAACCTGGATACTTCCTTCAACCACAGGGAATTGACCTAACACATGTTTAGATTCTTCATCCGATGTAGAAAACGTGAAGTCCTCTTCAATAAGCTCTCCTTCTATAAGATAAAAATTAGAATAAACGAAGTTGTTTAATTTCGCATTAAATTGTAAATCCCCAATACTACTCGTATCGAAGGTTAGAGTGCCATCGCTGTTTCCTTTGTATAAAGTAAAAGTGGCATTTTTACCGTCTTTGCCGGGCACTCGAAGAGTTCTGTCCGCTTTGGCTATTTTCACAGCATAGTACGCATCAGATAATGCTGTAAAAAAATCAGAAGAAAGGGTTACTACAGCTTCCGCTTTTGCAGACGTAGGTCCCTTTAAATTAACCCCTATAAGCTGTAACAACTTCTTAAGGTTACTTTCTGACCTTACGGTGGGAAGGTAGCTTTCATTCGCCAGGAAGTCCGCTTTTAACGAGATTACGCTTGCCAGGTACGCAAATAATTCAACAAACATAATACCCATGTCAGACTCAACAAAATTAGTAAACTGGTCTGGGTATACCGCTTTCATATAATCTAAAAGAGATGCTTTATAAGAATCAAAATCAGTAATTGAGTAATCTATAAATGAAGCCTTTTCCCCTTCAGGGATGGCTGCAAATCGCAGATAGTCGGACTTGATTGTACCGTCGAAAGAAGATACATTGTACAAAGGGTTAGTGGGAAAAGGCATAGTTAATAAGCTAGAACAATTGAGGAGGATGATGTGGCATCACCTTTTAAAGAGATTATGAGTCGTACAATAAGTTGATGTTCTCTCATTCCTCCTCTTGCGCTGCCGCCATAGAGCTGATAATCAAATTCTTCTAATTCATCATACTCTAAAACCTCGCACGAAACCACGTCAACGCGGGGCTCATAAAATGATATAGTTCTTAAAATATCATTCTTAATATCATCTTTCAGATATGAATCTATAAGTTCGAAGGGTGCCAGGTGGATAGTGGTTCCAAAATCAGGAAGCATAACCCTGTCCCCGCGTCTTGTAGTTAGTAGGTCAATAATATTATCCTTAACCAGCTCAATTCCATATTTATAGGAAAAAACGCCACCTGTATTGTGGGGAGACAATGACGAGTTTAAACCAGCAACCTGCTCCTCAATATTTGTGGGGATGTATTTTACCGTGTATGCTTGTGAGTTTCCTAGTACCATTATGACCTATAAGTTTGTATGTTTTTAAAATACCCTTGTTGGGCATTATAATTTTTAGTGACTTCCTTTGTATTTAGAGGTTTAGAGTAAAATTTAACACTTCCTAAAAACCCATCAAGACCACTTCTTGGAATCTTCCTGGAAGAGGAGGAGGAGGCTTGACCTCCGAGAGCGGGCAGGTGCTGACCGTAGACACCCCCATACCTATCAACTTGCAAAGTGCTTCCTACGTGTTGTTTATATTGGTCGTTAGTATTTGCACCAAGAAATCCTAAGGGGGTAGTATTAAACCTGGCATCTTTGTTTATCATGTCGGAATACCCTCCTCCCAAAATCCAGGGAGTAAAAATAGGGGAAAGGGGCATGTCCGACATCCCTTCTTTTATATCTTCCGCTTTGTCGTCCGTCGCATGCCAGCTTCTGTAAGAGTTTGGGTCCTTAGAAACAGCTGTAGGAGTATTGAGGGGGCGGTGGGCAGGGATGTTGAATGCAGTTGAGATGGAGGAAGTTGCCAATACTTTTCCGTCTAAAAATACCGTAACCTTGTCATTTAGATAATTAAAGGAAACATTGTAATGTGAAAATTCAACATCACAGCTTGAGCAGGATTTCCCATCGGATGTTTCTGTGGTAACTGAAACTTTCATTCCAAGTTCTGTTCCCGAAGTTACGTTGCCATGCCGAGAGGGGGCTACTAGAACGGTTCCATCAGAAGAGTCTTTAATGTCCTTTTCCTGAATTGCAATACTATGACCCCATTCCCATCCTACTTGTTCTCCTACTAAAGAGTTTTGCCCCACAGTAGGCAACACCACAAATTCCAACTCGCCGGTACTACTTGATTCATAATTTTCCTCCTCTGCCGTATGGTCAGCCAGTCCGGAAACATCCTTATCCCGAAAGCCGATAAGAAGACCTCTAACCTTTTCTTCGTCATCATGTGCTATATCTGAGGTAATCTTCTGACCCTTCTCAGCCCCTTTGCCACTATTTTCACAAGCAGCTACAATACGATAACGGTGATGCCCTGTTAAGCCTGAGGACACCTCAGGTATATGAGTCCAAAAATCAAGAGACCATCCTTTCTCACTATATGTGAGTCCGTTCATTCTGTCTCCTGGCGGGTATAGTTCCCCATCTTTAATATTGTTAGGAATCCTTACGTACGCACCTCCGTTATTGTTGTTCCTGTCCTGGGTGTCAATAGGGCGGTAGTAAATACCATACCGGTCTTCCGGGTTATATATTGTACCTCTTAAAAACGGTATTGATAGTCCAGAAGGAAATACGTGTTCAGTTGAAGAGGCAACTAGCTTTCCGTTCAGTTGTGTAGAGCCTTCTGTGAAGTTATCCAGTAAATACTCCTTTGATGAGGGCTTAACAACATCAGGGGTTAGGAAGTTATAACAAACTTCTAAACCTGTTGTTACTATAGAGTCCCCCAGTGCTTTTACGTAGGCGCCTGTTCCGGATACGCCAGACTCCGCTTTAACAAAGTCTCCTCTGGAAATTTCGTCAACATTAAAATCTTTCAAGTACATCGTGTCCAAGAAGGGGTTTCCTTTAACGAAGATTGGTTCTTCCGCGGAAATAATACTTTGTACATCCTCAGAAATAGTTATTCTTTCTTGATGTTTTATTTCAGGTAATAGCCCTGAACCTTTCAAATATGAAAAATCGTTTAGAGGAACTCTGGGTAACTTCTTCCTTATCCTAATAACACCGTCATCCCCGGCAAGGTCTACAATTATATCCCCAAAAACTTTTACAATGTCATTATTAACATCAAAAGGAATATCAGAGCCGTCAACCTTATAACCATTCGTAGCAAGTAAATGCCTCCGCTCCGGCGCGGTCAGTGTTTTTACAATTATGTCTGGACCCAGGCGGTGCTCTTTTTCTGTAATTTCAATGTTCCCAAACAAGGCAAATAGCTGAATCTGTTTTTTACGTTTCTTTATTTTTTCCTCATATGCGTCCCCATTAGCAGCCTGGCTGCGTTTAAAGCCGAGAACCGTGGGGCTACCTGACGTAAACCCAGAATCAATCAGGCTATTTATTTCAGATTCAACTTGGTTGATATGAGTATTCCTGTCGCGGTAGTATGCCTGAAGGACTTCGTCAATTTCCAATAACCTATCAATATACCCGTTTGGGTCATCGGGGGCAAAATCATCTGAAAAAACAGTATTGGTAATTAAACTAAAATCAGTTGTATCTACAGCTTTTCCCCTTCCTCCTAAGTAAGGAGCAAAATCCAAATTCCAAGTATGGGAAGCGATAGGCAGAAGTTCAGAGTTGGGGATGCCTCCCCCTCTAGAATCGTAGTATAAGCCATCTTCAGATAGAATAAACTTTCCATCCATAGAAATTGGGGGTCCATACACTAAATCAAACTTGGACCTAGGTTTCACAGTTTCATCCGCATCTCTAAGCTGTGCTCCTATAGAATCTCGGTATGCCTTATTTCTCCTGTAAGGCTTCATTACCGAATTTTCAACTAAAGTAGCGTAAGACTCAATAACGTCTGACTGTTGTTGGGAAAGATGTTCGGAAAACAAGGCATTATAATTAAGCTTAGGCTCTTCTGCGACGCCGGTAGCTCTATCTCTTAGAATAACATGAATCGTATCTAATTGAAAATTTAACATGTTAGCTTCCTCATTTAAGCGAAGATAAGATGAGTAAACACGGCGAATTTTGTTACTACCAAAGGCATCCCTAATTCCAGCTGGTGCTGGGAAAAGTTTATCCAGTTCAGCCTTGGCGTTGGTTATATCGGTACTTAAAGACTCAGATGCAGGGGCTCCTGATTTAAATACATCATTTCCTGAGTTCAAGAGCATGAGCATCGTGTCAACGGAAGTGGATACTGACGCCAATGAGTTTCTAGATTGTTGTTCCGACTTGATTCCCGAGTTGGGGGAAACGAATAATCGTCTATTTAAATTCCTGTTAACCTGTTGGTGTTGTCCGGTGAGTCTTACAAGTCTGGACCTTGCGTTAGCTTGCCTGCGAATGAGTCGATTCATTTCGATAGTCATTACATTAGACATGGCAGTAAGTGCCGTGCTATTTAAAAGTCTTAGTGTTGTTTCCGAAATCATTTCTTTGCTCCTCCAATTTTTACAAATTCACCGGAAGCTATTAAGTGGTTGCATGTGGTTTTGCAACCTACCATGGATACCCGCTTGCCTCCCACTTTGAAAAAATCGCTCCCCTCTTTGACGAACCAAGTGCCTGCAAGGTGGATACTCGGTGGTAAGGGAGGAAAGCCGGTCATTACATCTCCAGAACCGGGCGTATAAGCTTGACCAGTGCTTTTAATTCCGGCGTGAGTGGTGCCTGAAGCTCCCACAAAGGTAACCGGTTTCCCATTTATCTTGCAAAAATCCTCACCTTCAGTTACGACTCCTCCGGGGGAATTAAGTACACTTCCGCGAATTGCGATATTAGACATTTAGCGTACCTTTAGTTATTTTATGTTTCTTCACCTTATAAGTATGTATACTAGCTACCGAATTATTACCCAACTCTAATGAGGCAGTACCCCTACCTCCCGCACCCCCAAACAAAGATAATTTGCTTTCTATAGAATGTACTTTGTGTGCAGGAGGTGTTTTAGAAGGTTTTAAACTTGAACCTCCCACTGTAGTGTCAGTAACCTTAGATTCCGCGATAGGTGAACTTATGAGTATATTAGAGTTTGTACCAACTCCCTCTAAGCGGAGGCTATCAGGGGCTGTGCCGAAAATCTGCCACGTTCCAGGGTGGACTAGGGAAGTAAGAAGGGTCACAGACTAGGCTCCCATTGTCCTGAGCCATGGTTAAACCTGTACATTGACCCTCTTGAATCCCGGTACTCTGCGCCTTCGTACTCATAGAAACCCTCGTAATAAACTACTAATTCTTGAGTTCCGGTGGGGGTTAAAGAATTTTCGCGACAGATAAGCACAAGAGCCTCCCCATTTGTACCATCAAGCCCTCTTGGACGTAGTCTGATTACTTCTCCCCTTAATGTGAACGTATCCTCTACTAAATCGAGGGAGGATGTTCCGTTAAAAACAGATGTCATGGTATTATAAGGAAGGTCGGAGGAACTAGCGTATATTGGGAACCGGTGCGCTATAGGCTCTAGCGTTCCTTCGCTTGTCCTTTTATATAAATCATAAACTGCTTTCTCCGACTTATTAAATTCAGCCGCGTATATAAGCAGTTTGGAGATGGTAAGATGACCTTTTCCAGAGGGGACCTCCCCGTAGCCATCAAAGGGGAAAAGTACCATTACAGGGTATGCGTCATTTACACACACATCAACAAACTGATTAGCCGACGTAAAAACTTCAGTACCACTAGCCTCATAAGAACTTCCAGAGAGTCTTACCCTTGAAAACTGCGATTTTCGAGTTCTAAGACTTCTTTGGTAATCAAAAGAAACATTAATTAAAGGGGAAGTCTCTGTCATTCTGTAAGGACTAGTTTCCCCCATACCTGAATTGTACAGTTCTATGTGTTGGTAAGCCCCTTCGGTGTATTGTCCATCATGGTACAAAGTTGTAACATTATTATCATATGTGGGGTTGTCTGCTACAAACGTAGCAGACACTGCGGACAAGCCTACAGAATCCGCTGACGTTGCAGATACATCTAAGTATAAGTGAGTTTTAGGAGGTAATATGAAAGGGTCTACTGTAGTTACATGGTAAAAAGTATTAAGACCACTTTGTGAATCTTTTTGGCTGTCCGCGTGACCATAGGTAGGGGGTGTTCCCGAAATGGATTGTTCATCTGAACCCCATCCTAAAAATTTATGGGTATGGAAATATTGAATATCATTAGATATCGTTTTAACCCCTCTAGGACCTACTGTTCCGTGCAAAGAAATTACATCGTACTCATCAACGCCAAGAAACAAATCTACATTAAAAATAATTGGTAGCGTGTAAACTGATTCTTTATCCGCTGTTTCCCCATCATTTTCACCGGAAACATACACAGTATAATAACTCTGGGGAAGTATGTTTGCTGCCACAGGGTCTACGCTTGGGTACAATTTGAAATTTGTAATCTCTACAGAAGATTCAGAATTGTTCCCTATTAATTGTACTCTAGTAAGAGTAGAACTTACAGGGTATGCTACTTCTAACCTATCCACCATAACCTCCCGGTTCTGGAGCCTTTCCAGGCACTTGCTCCGCTGAGAAAACTACACCGCTTTGAGTTACACCTTCTGACGCGGTAGAGAATCCTGGCTCCCCATAAACCTTCTGAGCCTGGGTCCCAGTTCTTTCCCCAGATGATAAGGCTCCTCGGGAAGGAACGAAAATAGGGGAAGGAGGTTTAGCGTCCGGGAGAGAGCGGCTCTCGTCAAGTGTACTAGGAGGACCGTCGAAACTACCTCCATAGGAGGTACTGTTCCTAGGGGTGTACATTGTTCCTCCTCCAGGGAATGAGGAATTCTGAAGGTTATGGCGTGTTTTGCCCACGGACGAGTCGGAGACGCCATCAACAACATCATAGGTATATGTAAAGCCCCCACCACCGTCTCCACCACCGTTTCCACCACCTCCACCTTCGTGGATTATTGGGTCTTCACCATCTCCGCCGTATCCTCCGCCGCCGCCATTGTCGTCGCCTCCACCAGAGTCACTATAAGATGCGGTTTGTTGTGCGTCAGTAGCGCTTCGCGAATCAGTTACACTCGTTATTATTGTCGGTGAGGTAGGTATAGTTGGCGTAGATGGCGTAGATGGCGTAGTCGCCGTCGGTGGCTCTTTGGGTGGACCGGGAGGAACCGGCATGCCAGGAGGCACGGTTGGTGTCCTAGGAGCAGTCACACCAGAAGGTGCCGTTTGTGGTGGCGGTGTTGGGGGAGGTGTCGGTGTTCTTGGTGTAGCTGGTGATTTTGGCTGAGCTGGTGTAGCTGGTGCAAGTGGCTGAGAGGGTGTACTTGGTGTAGAGGGTGTAGCTGGTGCGCCTGGTTGAGGAGGTACAGGTGCGGCAGGTGCGGCAGGTGCGGCAGGGAACCCAGGGGCTCCAGGGGTTCCAGGGGTACTTGGGGTTCCGCCACCCCAATATGCCCCAGCATCGTCATTTGCGTCGTCAATTAAGTCGTCCATGTAGTTGTCCGTATCGTCGTCGTCCCCAGTGGTCACTTCTTCTCCATCTCCCCCACCTGCTCCTTCGTCTCTATCAGGAGGTCCCTCGCCTGGTGAGCCTTGTTGACCGAACTCAATATCTTTATCGTCCTGTAAGTCGAAGCAAGGCTCCAAGGATTCATCACCAAATGGTAGGTCGGCTCCGGTAGTGGCGTCAAAAAACCTATCCGAGTAATAGCCATGTGTTTCATTGCCTTTGTTGATTTTGACCGTTTCTCCCTCAATAACAATATGTTTTCCAGAAATAAGGATGCGTTCCTCTGCAGCCAAGGTCATGTAGTCCGTTTTTGCAGCTAACCAGCTCCTTTCACCCACACCACCAAGTAATATTATACCTGCCCTGCCACTATTTAGCACCATCTTACCCTTGTGCATTTGTATGTTTTGTACCGGGGTTTCGGGGGAGGGTATGCCATTCTTAATTTGGAACTTTCCTTTAGACCTCATACCTATAGACCCAAGAGGTCCATCTTCTTCATTCTCGTTCCATGCATTTAAACATATACGGTATTTTGCGGCTCCTGCTATATCTCCTTCTTCTATATCAATTTCTAAATTACCTGAGGCAAGGTTGGTCATTAAAATATGAGCATCTTCTACATCAGAGTCTAGAACAGAAATATTTACATTTCCTTCTCGAGCTTCTAAAAATAGAGAGTTTCTAGCATATACTTGAATGCTATCTTCTACCCCAAATTCTCCCGCTGTAGACTGAATCCAAATCCTATTAGGACCTCCTTCCTCTTCCCATTCATCCCCATCGGCTATGATAATTCTATCCCCCGTTTGGTGGTAAGGTATTGAGGGTTCTGTCCCAACCTCTGTCCTCGGGTCTGCGTCGTCTAAGATAATCCGTTTTCCTCCTGCCGTTTGGAGTGTTATATGTTTCTCCTCCACGTCCTCAGTATGCTTTTCGGACATAATAATTTTGTTACCCTTTGGTGTTTTCCAGATATACTGCTCCGGAATATTATTACTCTCATAGGCTAAAAACCCTTCAGGTACCCCGTACGTTCTCTGCATAGGGTCCCCCTCTTCTCTTCCTCGTTTTGCCAAGTGGTCTTCGTCTTCCCTTTTTTGGGCTTCGGAGCCGGACCCTTTAGGCTGAGTGATTATAGCTTTTCCACCTGCCTCAACTGTTGGCTCGTATACACACGAAAACCAAACCCATCCGTGGGATGTTTTTGTTATTAAAACTAGCGCCCCCTCTCCAGGGACAGCGAACATTCCATACCCAGCACCCCCAAAAGGAGCTCCCATCTTTGCGGAGAATTTTTTACCAGCGTTTACTTCAGGACATACGACTGATAAATTACCTCCTTTTTTAGCATCTATAACAGAAGTCACACGTGCCGCGTAAACACGACCTTGGTTCCCAGGAACTCCTCCTAAAGCTTCGGCAGGCGTATTTCCTCCCTTCGCCATACCCGTGGCACCGATGTCGGGGGCTACGCGCATAACTGCATCGGTAAGCTCCTGTACTCGTTTTTGGAGGTTGTATATAATTGTTCGAAGTTTAGCCATTATATAATCAAAACTCGTTCTCGCTTGCTTGTAAAGTTAAAGTAGTTTTAAAACCTACATCTGTATCAATTTGGTGAGCCCAATCGACAATGAAATAATTACCAGTAATACCGTGAGTCCCAGAACCTCCTCTAACATCAGGTACGTGTAAATAACATGTTCTGTCAGTCTCCCAGGCAGAACTGATTTCGGGAAGACCTAAAGTTCTAACCTTTACTGTGAAGTTTGCAGCTCCCCAGGCTATTGCGGAGCTTGCTGCTTTCTTGGTAGACTCAGCACTCCCACTATCTTTAGCTTGCGTGACGTTAGCGTCTGTAGGTTGGGACTGCTTGTCCCCCCCATCTTCCTCTTCTCCATCTACCTCGCACTTTTCAGAGGCGGTGTCCTCCCCCGTAGCCTGCTCACTTGCATTCTTGGCATTCTTTTGTTTGAGGTATTCTTTAATTGCCGTCATGACCTCACTTGCGTCTGAGCCATCACCTACTTCCTCGAGTGGCGATTTCCCAGCCGTCCCGCTTTCAGCTTCTGATTTTGATACAGATTTTTTAGGACCCTTGCTGTCAGATATTTGCAAGGCAGGCAACACACTGTGGGCTACGTCTAAACCTTCAACAATAGAGTTCCACCCACCTACGGTTAGTGTCAGGTTTTGTCCTCCGATGCCCCCAAAAGAACCAACAGACTTAAGACCCGCACCTTTGAACTTTTCTAAGGGAGCAACAATTAAATAAGTCCTGCCTTTTACAGGGCTTTTTACAACCTCCCTTAAAGGGGAACCTTTAGCTATATTATGCCCATCCAAAAACCTGTACGTTAAATTCTTACCCGAGTCCGTATTTGTATCGTTATTGTTTAACCATAAGAGAACGTTTGAAAGCCAAGACATTAAGTCTTCTCCCTCTTCTATAGCCAGAGTTACGGTAACTGATTCTCCACCCGTGGTCCCACCACCGTCTCCACCGCCATCGCCACCGCCATCTTCGGCGGCTAATGTTTCGGAGTTTCCAAAAGGGTCGTCCTGGTATATAAATCCATTCACGTTGTCTTCACTGCCTTGGGCTCCTTCGTCTCCAGAGGCAGGGTTTTCCAGCATCTCAAGAAGAGAATCAATCTGGGCTAACCTGGAATGAAAGTGAACGGTCTCTTTAATTAACTGCGCTGCTGTTCCCGTGGAGAGCCTAAACATAAATACGCCGTGTCCGAAGGTGGCATTATCAAAATCTGTAGGAGGAGGTACTTCTAAAATTGAATTACTAAACCCAGGTTCAATCTCCCCACTTCTTAATAAATTTTTCCTAATAAAAGCAAAGGTAACAGGGTGATTTTCCCATCTCCCATCCGTAGTCCTTCCCCACTCTGTAAGTCTGGCAGTATGGTACCCTCCATCTGATTGTTCTACCACAAGGGGGGATTGACCCTCTTTCCAAAATTCCAACCTACCCGCCAAATCGTGGTTTTTAAATATTGGAGCAGTATTGTAAACAGCATTCTTTAAATGCAGTAACCTGTACATCGACTGCGAGGGACCTTCCACAACTGGCAAAAATCCGTCGAGAGATTGCGCAGGAATTGAAGGTATTACGGAGTCTCCTAATAACACTTCAAAAGCCTCATCGGAGACAGTGGCGAGCTCGACGTTACTATTGCCTACTAAGCCTACTAAAGGGCTATCGTCGTAATCCCTATGCTCACTAGCCCACGGGTTATCAGTGGCATCTCTGCTATCCCCCCATAAAGAACGCAGCTCGCCATCAGGGTCCTCAGGGTCGGTTATTTTATTACCTCCAGTGTTGTTAATTTTAAAAGGAGAGCTTTCAAACAGCAAATCTGCAGCTATATCTGAGGCTAACGCGTCATTCATACCACCACCCCCTCCTCCTCCGCCGCCGCCGGTATCGATGTTGTGGTCTTGCCATTGAAACCCTCCATACTCTCCGGGAGTACCACCTTGAGAGTTACCAGCTTTGGTGAGTTTACCGGACTTTACTTGGGATTTAATGGCACCGTGAGTTTCGTCAATCGCTTTAGCTATATCTTTACCAAATATAGCCGTACGAACTCCAGGAATTTTTAAAACCTTTCCAAACAACTTAACAGCAGCTTTTCCAAACCCTTCGGAACCTTCTACTTTTGCGGTTGTTGTTGCTTTTTGGTGCCCTCCCTTATGCTCCATGCGGGTTAAGGCTCCGTCGGCTCCTCTTGTAAACATACATTTTAATGTAATTTCACCGCCTAAGTTAAGAGAGTATTTTATGTCGGTGAGGGTAGAAACAATCTCTTCAGACTTTGAAACTCCATCCCACCCGAACTCAAAGGAGAACGCGTTATCCTCTGGGTTTTTCGAAAAGTGAGACATTATAGCTCTCTCCGCTGACACTGAAGGAGCCACTAAGTGTAATTCAACACCCCAGCCAGGACCATCGGAGTTGGGGGCTAAGGAACAGCTAAACTTACGCATGCAGTTGCCTAAATCAAACGGGTCACCCCCGCCATCTTTTGTCTTCCAAGCTCTTACAAAGGCTGGACTATCGTTAGTAGCTGCTGAACCCATTTTCGTCTATTACAAAAGCGTACCCAGGTATCTCAGGGATGAATATCTTTTTACCTGAAACTAGTTGGGTTTTAGCATTATCAATTTTATTTGCGAGCATGATGACCCACCATAACTTCTCGGTTCCGTAAATTTGATGAGCAAGTAAATCAGGTCTACCATCTACGCCTTCAGGTATTATAGCAATCTTGTGAGGTAAATCATCCATGTTTTCTATAAAATTATTGAAGTCCTCAGAAAGGTTTAGAATAGTGAGAGGTTTGTTTCGGTGGGTTACCGAAGACGCATTATACATTTCGTAGGGATTAGGCATTATACTCCATGGTACTCTTCCATTTTAATTCGTAAAGTAATTACGCGAGAATCGCCAGAGTTCATGGCACCTTGGTCATATGGCATATCTAGCTCATAATCTGTAACAATACAAGGTGGGTATGAGATAGAGCCAATGTGTAGCTGGGCTGTTGGAGGTCCTTTCCGCCCCCTACCTAATACGGAATTCCTGGCGGCTTGTATAGCACCTTGCCAATTACCCCCCATGGCTTGCATGTGAGGAAGGGTGTATTTAATTTCAACGTCTAAAACTAGAGCCGTGGAACCAACCCATAGGCGAATAGGTTCATTTCTTTTAAAGATATTTGTACGGTTATACCCAGCCTTTTTACTTTCTCTAATCTTTGGGTTTTCATAAATAGGGATAGATGCCATACCTTGTATGGAAATATGCCCCATTGCCCCTACACCGTGCCCGTAATCTCTGTCGTGGTAACTCATTGTTTAAAGATGTGATTCTATTTTTTCTAAAATTAACGCAATGTCACGTCCTATAAGGTCCCAGCTGTCCTCCATTCTCTTCAGGCGGTCTGGGTCAAACCCTCTATCGAACGCGTCTTTAACTTGTTGCCACCCTTCCGCCATTCGGTTGGCAGCAGCTACTTCTTTTTCACCTGCGCTTTCCCAGCCAATTTTCCCCATCAACTCTTTAGAGCGTCGCATACCGGGGTGCTCACCTTCGGGCGCTTCCGTTAGAGATTTCCCCATTATTTGAACATTAGAAAGTAACTTCTGAAACGCATGCATCGCTGCGTCAATAATATCCAAACCGGCGGCGCCAAGAATAGCGCCGAAATTCTGAAAGAAGGTCAGCGCATTACTGAAAAACCTTGGCAGAGCCTGTACAGCCCATTGGAAAAACCCTGCAACCATGTTCCAGATACCTTCGAAGGCACTGGCTTCACCGCCTGGACCCTGAGTGAACATTCCCGTGAGACCTTTTTTAAGCTCTTCCCAAATAAGGGAGACATTGTTCATCATGCCTTTGTAGGCATCAGTACCTTTTTGTTGCGAGAACCATTCACTAGCTGCAGTTATCCACTTCTTCATCGTTTCTGCAGTATTTGCGGACCAGTCAGCCAACATATTCATAAGGGGTTTAGACCACTTCCTAACTTGTTCCATGAAGTGGACAAATACATTATGCATAGGGTTGATAATCCTATTAATCATGGTATTCCATTTTTCCATGAGCTCCGACGCGTCGAGTTTTTGGTTAATCGCTTGGAGCGCAGCAGCCATTTCAGCCTGAGAGTTCCTTCCCGCTAAGTTCTTGCTAGCGGCACCAAAGGCAGCAAAGTCTCTAGGGGAAAACCCTACCAGTTTACCTAACACACTCTTTCTCATAAAGTCCCCAAAGAAACTACCTTGTGTTTTTTGGATAACTGACATCATCATACTTAGAACTCCTTGAGGACCCATACCTGTAAGGTCCCTAGGCATGCCTAACATTGCACGTATCCTCACCCCATCCGCTCCCGGTCCCATTGCCTTAGAAAAGGCTTGCGTGAGCTGTGACACTAGTTCTGGCTTGTCCCCAGCTAGCACAGTAACAGCCTTCTGGAAGCTCGAAGCAAATTCCGGACCAAACAGACCCGCGGCTCCTCTCATCACGCCAGAAATCTTGTTAAGCTGCTGTGCCATCATCTCTGGGTTCGCTTGGGTTATCTTCCTCAAAGCGAGGAGATGTTTCACCTGGTCTACTTGGGCGTCGGTACTAAAGCCTAACTCCCGGTCCATGTGTCGGATTAGGTTTTGGAACGGTTGAAAATTTAAACCCAACGCAGTTATGTGTTGTATGGCTTCCTCCATACCTTTGGTATTAAGACCTTCCGAGAGCAGCTTGATGTTAGCTTTCATGCCTTTGTGAAAATCACCAAAGCTTTTTGAAAGCCCTTCGGTTACTTTAAACATCTTGTCCTCAGAGAACTTGCCAGCCTTCATCATGGCACCCTTTAAGGATTCATTAACACCTACAGCATCAGTAAGAGACGCCTCTAGCTGACCTAGAATAGTGTTTTGCCTTTTAGTAAGAGCGGACTGCTCTTCTAGTGCGCGGATTAAGTCGTCAGTTGTTGCCATAATTATAACTGTGCGAGGCGGGGTTCTAAATCATTTGAACCTGACCTCTCTAAGTATTTAGTAGCATCGACCACAGAAAGGTCTCTTAGCTTACGCACATCATACTGTCTTATAAAGTATCTTGCAGCGCTTTTATTAAAACGTACAGCACCGGCATCCTCATGGGGGGCTAAGGGGGATATCAAGGGTTTAACCATTCCAGGGTTCGCAGCTCCAAATGTTGTTTCGGATTTGGCGGTAAAAAACCTACCAACTAACAAAGCATGATTCCAGGTAATGGGACCTTTTCCTGACAACCTCTGGATAAGAAGAGCGCGAGTTTCTGGACTGGTCACATAGTTCAAATTAATGGCTAACATATACCTGTTCCCATTTTTAGCCCTGTATATTGAGTTCCCAGACTTTTGGCTCTGTATTAACATAACGAAAGGTTGAGAGTCATACCCCGTTAAACTCCTATAGGCAAAGGTGTATAAATTGGAGTTAAAGGCAGGCATCCTGTAGATGCTCCCTATACGATACTTGGAATCTTCTAAAACTTTATTATAAAACGGCAGCACTTTGTTAAAACCCTCTCTATTATATAGGAGAACACCGTGGATAGTTTAACAACCGAAATATCTGAATTTTTAGAACAAATAGACTATGCTTTGTCTTTTGAGTTTAAAGATAAATGGAAGCATAGATTCTCTACAAGCTTTGTTAGTATATTCCAACAAAAAGTAATAAGTGCTCTAAAAAGGCAAAAACCCTTCAAGCTAACCCAGCTAACCGCTACTTATATGAATAAGTACGGATACAAGCGGGAGTTTGTTGAGGATTTTTATAAATGTATAAACGTAAGATTATACAGACCTCTCGTCATTGACGATAGAAGGTAACGCAACTGCGTTAAGGCTTTGGGCATCAAGGCTTACTCTTTTTGGAGTAGAAGCCCTTGTCGTGTATACTTGGCTTGTTCTTCCTCCTAGCCTTTCCAACTTCTTCTATAACTTTAGCTGACTTCACGGGGTCGGCTCCATGTGCGGAACAAAGGTCCTTAAAACCACACCAATCGCAAAACCTGTTTACTACAGGGTGAAAATCACCCTTCTTTCTTTTGCGGATATCCCACACCTTACCTTTTTGAGCATTCAAGAATAATGCAATGTGTTTAGCAGAATATTTTATAGATACAAACTTATCAAGGTGGGGGTAATAGTGGGATACCGTAATTTTATCAATAGGCACGTCGTACATCTTATGAACTGCGTAAGAGTACATTTGCATCTGAGCATCGTTGTATAGGTCTCTTTTTGAGGCTGGTCGCTTGCTTGTCTTGTAGTCTATAACCAGCAAGTCTCCTGTTTTTCCTACTACGACGCGGTCGATAATTCCATTTATATTATAACCCTCGCAAGGAGACTCCACGGAAAAATTCATTTCAGTACTAACGGTGTGCGTTAACTGCTTATTAAATACAGCGAAGTTTCTCAGGGACCGCTCTGTTAAAGCCCCTTTCTCTTTTGAGAAAGTATATTGGCTTCTTACCGAGTCGGCAATAGCGTTAAGGTCCTCATAGGAGGAGCAGTTGACGCCATCCTCCAACACCTTGTGAATAAACTGTCCGAACTGTAAAGCGTCCGTAGACAGGTTATCATTGTAATCTTCCTTTAAATAATCAATATATTTAAATTTGTACTTAGCTTTACACTCGTCGAAGACTTTAATCTTACTGGGAGATAACTTATCTATAAACATATGAATATACCATCTAGTATTATTAAAGAATATTTAATGCAAAAGTTTACAACTTTTCAGATAAATAATGACGAATTCTTAATCAACTCTATTTTCGTAGAGGATAGCAAGAAGCACATGTCGATTAACATGTCCACAGGGTTGTGGCAAGATTTTAAATCTAAAGAGTCCGGTACTTTCGCACAACTAATATCGCACGTAGAAGGAATTTCATACCAAGAGGCTCACAAGTATTTAGGAAGACGGCTCTTCGATTCTCCGGAAGCTTTGTTCGACGTCTCTACAGTTATCCAAAAGAATATTGAAGTGGGGGACTCAAAAATTGAAGAAGAGTTTGAAAACTTCCAAAAGTTAAACCTAGCCGAAGGATTGTTGTCCGACAACTTAAATATGAGGATTGCAGCAAAAACAGTAATCTCCAGGGGGCTACAAAGTTTCCAATTCTACATAGGGGTAGAAGGAAAGTACTCTAATAGGCTTATTATCCCTTACAAGCATAAAAGCGGCATGATTTACTTCCAAGGAAGGAGGCTTTCCTCTTTTGGTATGAAATACCTAAACCCAGGCAAAGATACTCACGGAGTAAAATCAAGTGAGATTTTGTTCCCTTTCAATGAAGGGATGGATTATGTTGTGGTAACCGAAGGACCCCTAGATGCTATCACACTTCAAATGAATGGGGTTAATGCTACGTGCATCCAAGGAAGCATGATGTCCTACACCCAAGCAAGAACTTTAAAAGGTAGAAAAGTTATCCTTAGTTTTGATAACGATGACCCGGGCAAAGAAGGGGCAAAGAAAGCATATAACCTTCTTAAAAGACTAAACGTCCCTCATATTTGCCAAGTGCAGCCTCCTTCAAGGTTTAAGGATTGGAACGATTTCCATATAAAGGCTAAGGACACAGACGCTATATTCAAACACGTAGTTCAAAATAACCATAAAATGGATTTTAAGTACTTTTTGGAAAGCGGTCTAGCGACAGATTAGACTAAACTTATCGCTGTATAGGATTTCGTCCATGAGGGTGTATTTTACCTGAACCTCATACCTACCGACAACATCAAAGGTAGTATTGTACATTATGGTATCGGAAGACGAAATGTTATCAACATCAGTCCAGTCGTTACGTACCTGCCAAGCGCCATCAGTCTCGCTATACATTCTAACCCTAATTTGAGCATCTGAAATAACAGACTCATTAAAAATGGTTCGAATGTCCCTAGCAGTATCTTTGTCATTAAGGGAGATTTCAGTTCTAACTTTAAGGTTAACCTTACTGTGAGCGTTTACATACTTTTGGACCATACTATTTTTAGAAGTAACTAAAAGAGGTTCAGCGACCCCCATAATAGTATCGTTGTAAATCTGCACCTTATTGATGTAAGTTTTAGCAGGGGTGCCGGGGTTATCGACTACAGTCCAAATATCAAAATAAGTGCCAGCCGCAGAGGCACTTTGCGTAGCATTTGCGGATGCGTCATACTCGTCCCCGGTAGCTAGGTTCCATTCGGAGGATACATATCGACCATCAGGCTGAAGTACCACGGCGTAATGCCCCTCTTTTATCCTAAAAATCCCACTAGCCGAGTTAACGTCTCCCCCATAATTGGTTGGGTTAAATTGAGCCGATGCCGGGTCGACAACGTGCTCATAAGAGATTTCTCCGTCGGCTTCGCCACCATCGACAACCGTTAAATCTAAGTTTCTCCACCTCATGTCAACTTGGGAAACAATTCCGGAAGCCAGTTGACCGTACCTAGTGCTGGAGGCATTGTAGTCTATAAAAACCTCCGGGTCCCCGTTTGCGATGGTGTCAAGGTAGGTGCTTGACGCTACTTGGTCTCGTACTAAGACTACGGAGCACACCTCATAAGGGTCGGAGTAAACTCCGTTTTTGATGTAATAAAACTCGAGTGCTGTTTTACCTAACGCAGTAGGTCTGTTTTTCCGGGGGACTACGGTGATGCTGTTAATCTTCATAAGTAAGGTTAGGGTATTTACCCTCTGTATCTACTCTTCTTGGCATCTTCCATCGCTTGATTTTTTAGGTCATTTTCGAACTGGAGAAGATTGAGATACTCATGCCTGTCTAACGAAGACATATTCTGGACGTCAGCGTGTGAGAATTTAATATGTTTAATCAGGGCATAGCTTTCCCGACTTAGAATCTCAGGGGAACAACGGGCTTCTAACTCGGCGAGAAAAAATTTGCATTAACACTCACTAGCAAATCATTCTTTTCCATGCATTTGTCACACGTATATTTGGACTTTTGTGAAATGCCGTACGGAGGGCTAAAAATTGCTGTTCGTACAGCCCCTACATCCCTTACCGTAGTTCCTTCAAGGAAGAGGGATATCACATGTGGGTCTGTAATACCTTCTACACTTTTTACGTATTTGGGTAGAGAGTGAATAATATCTTTAATCTCAGACATTGCGTCTTCGTCTTTCGTTCTAAGAACCCCAACGACTGCTGTTTTTTTGGAGTCTGGCATAAAAACAGTTGTAGCGTCGCTCATGCTGTCTTCTAGGTACTCAACTTCCATGGAAGACAGTTGGAATGTAATCTGGTTCTTGTGGGAACACTTTTCACAAGTTGCCTCTAGAGGGTATTCTGAGCCATATGAGAGCTGGCGTAACTTGAACAACGCAAACAGTTTATCAGGTAACGTAAGCTCATTGTAAACGGGACCTTTCAAGCAAGACGCAAGAATAGTGTTTAGCCCATCCAAGGCTCTGTCACCCATAGCATGTTGCTGGATGTTCTTCTCATCGGAGAACCTTAGGGGTCTAATACCTATAATTTCTTTACCATAACCCTCATAAGGCTTACCTAAAGAAGGTAGGTTAAACTCTACATAATTATGAACGCCTTTTAGGTTTTCAAGCAGAGAATCTACCTGGTCCCTGATTTCTGTAGAATGGGGTACAGTAGAATCAGCGGGTGATGGTAGCGTTTCAGCAACCGGTACACCTTGTTTCCCCTCTTCGAAGTCCTTAGCTAACTCGACAATACTCTTATTTTCTTTTCCAAACATAGTTCACTCCTTGCCATTGAAGACTATAATGACAGTATATAATAGTACAGCAATGAGAATAATTGTAAACAATCTGGTTTCTATTTTGGAAACATCAAACCAAAAGCTTAAAAATATTTTAGAAAAAAAATATAAAAAAAAGGTAGAAGGTTATAAATTCGTATCTTCTTATAAGAGCGGGTTTTGGGACGGTTGTAAAAAGTTCTTTGAAAAAAAGACAGGAAAATTTGGAACCGGTTTACTATCATATATTAAGGAAGATTTAATAATAACAGGCTTAGAATATACAATAGAAGACAATAGAAAAAGTATACCTTTAAGTAATTATTCTTTATCTTCAATTAAATATAGAGAATATCAAAAACTATTAATAGATAAAGCTTTAAAAGAAAGAGGTTGTATATTACAAGCTCCTACTGGTTCAGGAAAAACAATTATCTTAGCAGGATTGTTAAAAGCCTTAGAGAACTATACAGGATTGGTAATATTTAATAAGAAACAATTAGTTCATCAAACTTATGAGTTTCTTACTAAAAATGGATTTGATGTAGGGATAGCTTTTGGAGAAGGGGTTGATATAAAACCTATTACTTTATGTACTATCCAGTCTATAGATAAGGTTATAGACACACATTTAAAACATTCTGAGTTTATTATAATTGATGAAGTTCATGAGTTCTCTAAAGGAAAGATGTCTCTCAAAGTAATAAAATCATTCCCGAACGCCTCGTATAGAATTGGTATGACAGCAACAGTCCCTAAAGACCCAGTCGCAAAATTAAACTTGATATCCGCCCTAGGAAAAGTAATTAAAGAAGTTGATGCTTCTGAGCTTATAGATTTAGGATTCTTGACCAAACCTAAGATTCATATCCTTCCAGCTCCTCAGGTTTCCCTAAAAAATAAAGACACTTATATTGAGGTTTACCGTAAATCTATTACAGAGAATGCTTTACGTAACTCCCTAATACATAGTATTGTAAGCACTATCCAGAAAGGTCCTTCCAAAACTTTAATTTTAGTTAAGGACTTAGCCCACGCAAAGGCTTTGCAGGAGCTTGTTCCTGGCTCGTTAAAACTAGAGGGAAAGGACGGACTTACTGCCCGTAACTCTACAGTGAAGGAGTTTGTCTCCCAGGAGAAGGGAGTTTTGATAGCTACGACTATTTTTCAGACGGGTGTGGATATCCCAGAAATAACACATTTAATAAACGCTAGAGGTTTAAAATCTGAAATAGCTACCTTACAGGCTTTGGGTAGAGCTTTAAGAACACACTCTTCGAAACAGAAGGTATATATTTATGATTTCATGGATAAGGCTCCTTACTTGGAGAAACATTCCAAGGAGCGTATTAAATCTTACAAATCTCTAAACTTTGAGGTAGATAACCATGCAGAAGAAAAAAGAAAAATATAAAATTAACAACCTTCCCGAATTCGATACTGTAGAATTTCGTGGAGCTATTCGCGACTTACAGAAGCTGGTGGATGGGAACACAATTACGGAGTCCTCCTTAGCAACCTTAAGTAGTATAGTTACCCAGCTTACGTTGGTACGGGATAACCACGTAAACACTTTGATAAGTTGGTTAAAACAGGATTACATCCTAGAAGACGAGGATTAAATCTACTCTTCTAGTAGAGCCTCTATAGGGGGAGGTATAATAGAACCTTCTCCTTTAAGCACTCCACACTTTGCATGTGTGCTACATTCTGAGCATCCCGCAGCTTCACAGTCTATGCATTTGGCATCCCCACTGAAAGGAGCGAATACGCACGACGTCAGTGAGAAAAATAATAGGGTTAAAATCTTTAACATTTTATACTTAAGGGTTATACTTGCTCTTCAGCTTCTGGCTGTTCTTCCCCAGATTCTTCTTGAGCGACTAGTTCATCCACTGCAGCTTTAGCCTGAGCTAAGTCTTGCTGGGCTTGTTCCAGCTCCTCGTCTTTGTTAGACTGCTCTACCTCGGCTTGCTCGTCCTCATTTTCATCTTGGGACATTGCCTGACCTTTGGAAAAATCAACATCTTGGAAAATTGTTTCTAAGTCCGAAACCAAGTCTACCATATCTTCCTCGCTTATAGCAGCTGCCTCTGGTGATGCCGTGTCAATGGGTTCTTCTTCGGTGGCTTCCATTTCCTCTTGAGGGGGAGCCTCAGCCACTGCGGTCTGTTCTTTCAGGTCTTTAAAGTCTTTACCTTCTTTCTTATTTTTTCCTTTCTTGATGTCTTTCTTTTCGTCGGATATTTTCTTATCTACCTTATCGACATCTCCGTCTCCATCGACGTCTTTGTCTGCTTCGCTGTCGTCGCCCTCTTTTTCTTCATCGTCACCGTTTTTGCCACCTTTTAACTTGGTAGCAACTTCTTTTGCTTTCTTAGCTACAGCCTTTAGTTTCTTGGTGTCAACTTTCTCGTTCTCGTCGTCCTTGTCGTCGTCCTTGTCGTCATCCTTATCACCTTTACCTTTGATAAGGTCTTTGATAGCTTCTGTAAGGTCGACGGGCTTCATAAAGTTAGTAGCTTCAGAGTCCTCAAACTCTAGGTCTTCGAAGAGTTCGTTAATGAAATCGGATATGTCCAATATTGCTACGCCACTCTTATTTTTAAGATGAGAGCCAAACTCTTTCAACATCTTTTGGCAAATACCCCCTTTCTCAACGTGGTCAGAAAGGAGGTTAAAGAGAGAAGACTGGGATTCTGCGAGGGTTTTAAATGACGGGACCATCTTCAAGTTGTTAATGTTAATTCCATAATTAAGGTTTAGCATTTCAACGACAACTTCTTTAATCGGCTTCTTTGCTTCAAAAATCTTGGAAGTAAACTTTCTAATATCTTTAGTGGAAACAGTGCCAGGGTTGATTACTTCGTAAGTAGAGGCTAATACTTCTTGGATTTCTCTCTTACTTGCTATAGCGAAATAAGGAATGTCCTCTACTACCTCAAGCAGTTCCGCACCGATTTTATCGTCATCCTCGTAGATGCAGGAAGCTAGGTCAGAAATCTTTTTATTGTCGTGCCAAGCACTTGATAGGCTTCCTTTAGCGTTAATGATTTCTTTTCGCATCAGCTCGTTCTCACAAATCATCTGATACAAATCTGAATTCTGGTTATTTGGGACAGCTAATTCTTGAAGGTCTACGATGTCTTCTTTGGGAAGGCTAAATGCTTTAGAGATTGCGTTGTTTAGCTTTAGTGCGTTTAGCACGTTAATATCAAAATCTGCTACTTCATTGATTTGCGCCTTAAGTTTCTCTTTAATTTCTTTTAGTTGGGAAAATTTCTCATTAGTAGCTTCAAAAAGATTTTTATCTAAAGATTCTTGTGCTTTATAAACCAAACTTCTATATTCATTTATTTGGCTTCTAGCAGTGAACGCTCCCAACAACTCATCAAAATCAATTGTGGCATCATCGTAGTTATTTTCTCTAAGATTTCCTACAAACTGGGATACCTTATTAGAGGTGTATGAGTCTACATACTCATCCGAAAGAACTTCATTGATATCTTTAACCTCAAAGTTAGTAAACCTAAACCCTTGTGGGGTAACCTCATACGAGCATTCTACTAACTCATTATTTTCCGAAACAAGAGAGAGGGAATTATCTTGACTGTTAATGTGGAGGATGGATAGATTTTGTCTAGTCTTGCGACTTAAAAAATCTACTGCTTCATTAATTTTAGTTAATTGCTTATCTCTAGAGCCGAATAAAGTTTGAAATTGGGTTTGTAAATTTTCCATTGAATGTAGTTGGTATAGTATATACGGACTTTAGCCGCGATTATTTTTATTTTTTTTATTGTTGTGGTGGGATTGGAGCTGCTCCGGGTTGCGGAGCTCCGGGAACTCCTCCTCCGGGAGGCATTTCTTGTGGTGGCATTCCTCCTTCTGGAGGCATTCCTGGCATCATACCTCCTCCCATTGGAGGAGCTTGAGCTTGCTGCTCGGCAGCCATTTCTTCTTGTTGCTTTTTAAGCTGCTGTTGTATTTCTTTTATTTCCGATTCTGAGAAATTGAAGTATGTGTGGTAGATGTACTCGTCGGAAAAGAGCATAAGTCCTTTAGCAGCCTGAACGATGCGTAATCTCTGCTCATCAGTCTCAAGCCTTCTTTTTAAGAACATATCTGACGGCGGGTAAAGATTAATTTTAAAGTTATTATACATTGTAGGGGGGAACCCCTTAAGCTGTAGATGCCTAGCGAATAGGATTTTTAACCCTGACTCAACATCGCGCTGTATGCGCATAACTGTTTTTGAGAATTTAACGTCTAGTTGGCTAAGGTTGGCTTTTCTCTCCCCTGCCTGCTCTTTCTCTACAATGAAATCCTTAGGAACTTTAAGCGCAGCAAGGAGTTTATCTCTGAAGTATTTTACGTCGTCAACGTCTCCTAAATTTTGAGCTCCCGGAAGGGTTTCTACTTTAGTGCCTTGTCCGTTCCTAGTAGGGATAAAGAAATCCTCATCCGCAGAGAGGGGGTTGTACCTCTCATCAATAGACCCGGTGTCTGGGTTCCAGAACTTTTCCTTCTTAAACTTTTGCTTAATCCGCTCCATAAAGTTCTCGACCTTACTTTGGGGGATAGACCCTGTTTCGATATAAAAGGCTCTACGCTCAGGAGCTCTTTGCAGCCTGTAGATGAGCATTGCGTCCTCCATCATTTTCAAGGAATTCCATGCTTGGACGGCAGGAGCTAAGATAGGCTTTCCGTACGGATAATAATTCGCATCAGAAGTGTGACGTCTGAAATGGACAATTTGGTTTTTATCCAAGGTAATGACTCGTCCATTCTTATCCATGCCCCCGAACCCTACACTGTCCATAGGGGGTCTACCCGCAGCTGAGTCCCCAGGTCGTGGGATTTCTTGGTAGAACTTTTTAAGATACCCATAGGTATCCTCTACTCTATACAGAAAGTTAGGGTTTAGTATTTTTAGCCTTTGAATTCCGGCTTCAGCATTATTTAAATCAACAATGTTTTCGACGAAACAATCCCCGTACTTGACGACATTTCTAACAACGTCCCAGATATGAGTCTCCAAATCAACCTTGTCTATGAACTTTTCTAAAGCTTCCTTTACTATCTTATCTTCAGTATCAACAACAAAAGGAGTGTTATCCTCGTTCTTCAAAGTAGAATCGTCTGCGTAAATATCCATCGCAGCACCAATCTCAGGATAGTCATCCATCATTTCATACTTTCTATAACGCCCCCGTCTACTATGTTCAACTTTTGGGAGTTTTAGGAATCCTTTTGATACGCCGATACCCCGACCGCCGGTTTCCCCTGCGGAAGGCATAAGGTCTCCACCTTTAGCGTCTTGAGCATCACCCGTAAGAGGGGGCTCTAATCTAGGTCTTCCTTTCTTTTTGCGTCCGAAGACCTTGCTAAAAAATGCAAAGAATCTTCCACTGCCGAAAGTGTCTCCCCCGAAGCGTGTCGCTTCTGGGAATTCCGTATAATCTTCGTCTAGTCTTTCAGAACCCATTTTCTATATTCCTTAAGTTTTTCATCTTCACTAAGGTCTCTGTATTTAGACCTTGAAAGGGGGCTTGGTGTTGTTTTTGTTTCATCCTTGTCATTTATCCTATCAATAGCTATTGGGCTCTTTAAGAAAATTTGGTTCGTGCAGTACATTCCGATTGCCAAACTCATCACTAAATCGTCGTTATATCCTTCATCGGCTTCCATTTTACCGTTTTCGGTTATGATGAAAGTTTGAAGTTCGTGGACTGTCCTGCCCGAATTAATCTTGTACCTGGAAGTCCTCAAACCCTCCTCCAGGACACTTAATATAGTATCTCTGTTTTTAGTAGTGACCAATAATCCAATATCTCCTTTATCGTCACACCACATATTCTCGTACTCTAGCTCATCCCAGAGTTCCTCAATCAGCGCGAGTCCCAAACCGTTGCGCTCAACGGCTACGTAAGAGGTATTGTACCTTGTAGCTTCGTCATGTATAATCTTCGCAAAAGCCTTTAGAGAAATATTGTTAGAGTAGAATTCAGCAACCTGTTCCCCGTTGTACATGTTTATAACATGAAATGCTGAATAGTCTTTCTCCCTGCCAAACGATGCGTCTACACAAACAATGTATGTATGGAAAGGGTCTGGCTCATTAAATACCCGCATCCTGTTGTTGTATTTGGAAGCGTACTCCCCTTCGGTATTGTCTGTCATCCTACGCAGGGTGTCCGCATTTATAAACGTATCTCCTGTTCCGAGGAAATCGCATTCGTATTCCTGGCTCCACATACGGTCCCCAAGAGCGGGTCTCATCTCCTTAGCCCAATCGTCTGTATACTCAGGGTGTTCCCTCCAGAAGATATCAATAACATTAAACGTATTTTCCCCCCTTTCTGCTCCTTTGTATATTTCGTAGTAAAGGTTGGACATGCCGTTAACGGTAGAAAGCAGTACTGCATTACCCCCCGTGGATAGGGTTGGATACATAGCAGCCCAGAACTCAGCCATATCCGGGATAAAGGCTGCTTCATCTACAATCAGAAGCGAAACAGATTCACCACGACCAGCTCCAGCAGGTTGGGACCTGATACGACTTGATGTCTTAAGGACCAGGTTGTGTTTGTTTTTTTCTCTTACTCCTGGTTTTAGCCAACTTGGCAGTTCGTCATACATATCGACAACTCTCCCAAGGAAGGAAGTTGATTCTCGGTCTCCAATTGATACGACCATGACATTTTTCTTTTCCTGGAAGATGATGAACCAGAGCGCGTACGCGCACATAATCGTTGTTACCCCGGCTTGTCTGAATTTTTTAATGACATTAAATCGATGTGAATCAATCTCAGTAACGATTCTTGTCTGGAATCCATACAGTGCAAAAGGCACTTGCCCGCGAAGAGGGTGGATGATTTTTATATAATTTCTAATAAAGTGTACAGGGTCGTCAGCACATTTATTAAATTCTTTTAAAATTTCCTCATTTGTCATGCATTTTATTATAGTACGGTTACTTTTATATAGTATGAAAAAGTATGCTTTTATACCTTCCAGGGATGGAAAATCCAAAACATTAGAGAATCTCAAGGATTTTCTGTCCTCAGCAGGATATGATGTTAAAATACTAATTAATAAATCTTCTATATTTGAGGCTTACAGCGAGGCAACTAAAGAGTTTAATATTTCGGCAAAAGACCGTATTATTATGTGCCATGACGACATTGAAGTTATAAACAATGCAGAATCCTTTAATAAAATTTTAGATTACCATTTTGAGTACCCGAAGTCCGGATTCCTAGGAGTAGCCGGGGCTAAAGTGTTACTCCCCCATGGGGTTTGGTGGGCTAATTATTCAATGGAGCATGTGCCTAGAAAGCCGGATAACCTTCTTTCTGGAGCAGTATTTCATGGTAACGATTTTCAAAATTTGGGGTTGGACCACTACGGCGGGTACGCCAAAACAGTGGTCATGGATGGGGTATTTCTAGCCGCAACTGGGGCTGTCCTGAATTCCATACAGCTCACCCAGCCGAAGTCTTTTCCTGGTGGCTGGCATTTTTACGATATTTTTTACACCTTTCAAGCATTTAGGAAAGGGTTTGTAAATATTACGGCGCCTGTACTCTTACGGCATGAATCCGGGGGCAATACGTCGGAACTTTATGAAGATAATAGAAAATCGTTTATAAAGAAATACCAAGACGAGCTTCCAGCGTACGCTTAGTAAGTGAAGTTAAATTGCTTCTCAAAGGATTCTTCATCAAACCCTTTTAAAAGTTTCTTAAACTTTTCAGTAGGGGTATTGTTGTGGGCTATTATGATAGAGTTGCAGTGTCGAGTCACGTAATCTATTAAGTCTTCAGTGGCTGCTTCAACGTCAAACAAAACATTACCTCCTGTATCCTCCCCGAGCATTATGGTTTTGTCTGCTCTAGACGAGGCTTCTGCTATTTGGAGTTTTTGTCTGGTCGAGGATAGGCTTCCGAAACTAGGATGCGCGATTACCAAAGTGTAAGGTATGTCTAGTCTGCTCAATATTTCAGCAGCAACTAGATTAGAGCCTTTGTATGAAGGTAGGTATACGTATTTAACGTCTAACTCGTTCAATACATTTGCCATCGTGGAGAGGGCTTTTTTAAACTTTTTATTACTATGTCCTTTTCCAAGCCGTGGGAATGTTTCGTCCCCAAAAAATACCGCGATGTTTTTGGACTCAGGAATATAAGGGCTAATGGTACCTACCACCTCTATATGCTGCTCTTGCGAATGTTGAGCCAACTTTAGTAAGACCCCCGACGGTACCCCCGACAACTCCTTTTGCAAGTCCTTTGCCTCCTCTCGCAGTTCCTTTCACCAATCCCGCACCAGACTTAATGGCAGTCTTAGTTACGTCAGCCCCAGACTTAGCAATATCAGCCCCAGACTTAGCAACATCTCCAAGCCCTTTAGCTGTACCTCCGATAGCATGACCTGCTCCTTTAGTTGTGCCTGCAATAGCTCGACCCGCTCCTTTACCTAATCCTCCGATAGCATGACCTCCTCCAAGGGCGGTTGCTCCTACCAGTCCTACTCCGGCTTTGAATCCGAGCTTGGCAGCTTTCGCGCCTACCTTAGCTGTACCTGCGACAGTTTTGCCTGCTCCTTTTGCAACCTTCTTCGCTACAATTGTTTTGTATCCTCCCTTGCGAGCAAAATCTTCTGCCCTTTTTAGTTTTCCTGCCTCTTTCGCAGCCTTCTTTCTACTTTTAAAATCTTTCTTTCCACCTCTGTTTTCCCTCGCGTCTTTAAGTCTACCTCGGCGAAGTTTTAGGGCTTCCTTGTCTCTTGCTTTTTGTGTTACGGGGGTTCTATTGGCGCCACGCTCCGGCAATTCATCGGGGACTTTGGTTTTCGCCTTTGGCTTCTCTTCTTTCTTGCCTGCTTTCTTGCCTGCTCCGTTCCCATCGGCGTCTAATATTTCTTCTAACACGTTGGATTTTTTAAGTTCCCACAAAATCTCAGCTTCTAAGTTAGGCTCATTATGGCTTAGCTGAAGATTAGGGTTTGTACCTACACCTGCTAATTTTTGCTTATTAACAGCACCAGCAGTTGCGCCTGGTCTTTGAGCCATCTTCGCTTTTTTACCCACAGTCTTTTGTACTGTTCCCGCTGCCTGCGCTTTAGCGTAATTAGTAGCCGCTCCTTGAATGCCTTTAGCAGTAACGTTTGAAGCTATCTTTGCTAGTAAGCCTTTCCCCGCGACATTGGCGACTATCTCTGTGGTGAGTTGTTTCATTATTTATCGTCCTTGAAGGCGTCGAGAGTTTTCTTAGCCAAATATGCGCCACCTACTGCTCCAGCGACTTTGGCTCCTGTTTTCCAGTTGCCATCTTTGTCTTTAAACCAGCCTCCTTTTTTCTTAGGTGGTGTCTTAGCACCTGGTTGTGGTTTGAAAGGGGGACCAGTCCTTAGCGGAGTATTTTTCATTTGTTGAGGACCGAAGGGGGGCTTTTTTGGTTCTGGTGTAGTAATCCCAAGATAATCCGTAGCCTTTCTTCCTTGCGTCTTCATATAATCAACCGTTTCGCCTGCTTTGCTCCTTAATTCGCTTCCGGCTTGTTTGATATCCTTTGCGGCTCCTTTTACGGATTCTGCCCCACCTTCGAGCGCTTTCGACCCCGCCTTTGCCACATCATATGTTTTCTTCAACCCATAACCTGCTGCGCCACCTCCGGCAACTTTGGCGGTGCCCTTTGCACCACCAATGATTTTGTCTTTAAGAGGTCGGGCACTTTTCTCAGCTCTCCGTGTTTGTCTTATAGCCTCAACCTCCGCCTTTTCTGCAGCCTTTCCCGATTCCTTTGCCTTTTCCGCCTTTTTTGCATCAGCCGCCGCCTTTTCTGCCTTGCTCATTTTTACTTGTAAGGGCTTTTTTGTCGCGGGGTCAATTATTGGAGAAGTTCTCGTAGGTGTCGGAGTCCTCGGTGTCGACTTGGTTCCCCCTCTCGTCAGTTTCTTAACCCCCCATTTCCCTAACGCCTTGAGGGCATGTAGTATCCCTTGTTCAGCAATAAGTTCACCATTAGAGGTTAGTCTTTTCCACTCCTTGACGTCACCGTGAGCCCGGGCAGCTTTTTCAGCAGCACCCTTCTTTTCCTTCTTAACGCCACGAGTAGCTCTTGCGATATGACCTTCTGCTCGAGCATCCTTTCCGGATTCCCAATCAATATTATTCTTAGACGCTCTTCTGCGGTTAGCGTTAGCTCTGGCGTTGAATCGGGCTAATGCAGCCTCATACGCCTCAGAATCCTTATCATCAAGTTTCCCATTTTGCTTAGTCTTTTTAATCATTAAAGCAGCGAGTTCTTTGTTTCGTTCGTTTAGGAGTTGTCTCATGGTCGTTTTAGCATAATTCCATCAAAGGAATCAATCAGGATAGAACCTAGGTCGTCAGTTAAAACGGTTCCATTTGTGGTTCCATCAGTATTTAGTGTAATATCCTCGTTCAATACCACCTTTTTATAGGAAGAATATTGGGAGGGTACATCAATAGCGCTTAGAGTAAAGTTAAATACGGCAGCATACCCCGAGGTAAAATCTCGAGTAAACACCTTCTCTTCAGTTGCATCCCTACTTTCGAAGAAGGTATGTGGTTTCTGTAAAGGCTTCCCTAGTGCCACTGCATTTTCTGGGAATATAAGTGCCGGGTATGGGCTTGGGTCATTTTTCTTCATATTGGCAAACTCTGTAAGTCCATCTTTATAAACGAGAGAATGTGATACCCAAGCGTTCATTCTATCTTGTACGTTGGTAGCTTCGGTGTGCCATGAAGAATATACTGCCTTGTTCTCTTGTGCGCATCGCAGGATAGTTCTGAGTGTATTCATCCATATGTGTGTCTGGGAAGGAATAGCAGCCCAATCAATACCAGTTTCGATTACCCCCGCATTCGCTGCTCCTGGTGAAACTAGGTCTGTTCCGTCCACGTTAAAGAATTGGGAGGGGTCCCCTGTGTACTCAGGGATATTTCCGACATGGTGGCGAATTCCATTAACAATAAGACCAATACTTTCATCTAATTTCTCGCGAACCCATGTTACTGTGTTAACCATGGCTTCCTTCCAAGCTCCCGAAGTGTCTAGTGGGTTATCTTGTTCTCCAACGTAATACTCTGTAGGGTATAAATTACATAAGTCCATAAAGATATAATCGAGACCGCTGTCCTTAAGAGTTGGGTCCGACCCTGTCCCGGGGATTAAGTTCCATCTAGCCTCTAGCCAATCTTCATCCCAAAACTTAGCTAGGTACTCCTTACTCCCTAAAATGCTTAGGGATTCCGAAGGGTCGCTCTCGGTGGCTGTATAGAGGTCACCTTCACTATCTCTAGCTAGAAATTGCTCAAGCCCCGCACCATACTGGTCTAACTCATTCTGCAGAATAGTAGAGAAACTAGTGTAGAGTCCTCTTCTTCCATTCTCTACTTCCAGGGGTCCGAACTCGTCTCTACGTTCCTTGGTACAGTCGCGAGTAAAAAGTACACTTCTGGCATTTGCCTTAATCCAATCTTTCTGCTTCGATGTCCAGGCAGCGCTATCATCCAGTCTTATACGGTAGCCCTCAGACGCCTCGTAAGGCACGTAGTCGCGCAAGTTAGGTGCAACCGACATCTCAGGCGCATGACCCTCTGGAAAGACCTCAGGAGCCTCCCTGAGGACCTTAGCGGAAGCCAAGAGATGAAACACTCCGTAGGCAGCAAAGTTATCTTCTTGGACCTCAAAAACCTCATAAAAAAGATTTTGAAATGCTGGCTTAACTATGTCACCAGCCCGGAGAGGTCTGTGTAGAGCAGCTTCTAAGTACGCTTTGTTGAAGGTAAATATCTGGTCATTGGTAACTTCAATGCCAAATTCGGTAAGGTTCTCCTCTATGGCTCTTGGGTCATAATGACCCCAAACAACTTTTGGGTAGGGGTTGATAGTTTTAGACCGTCTCTCGTCAAAAAGGTCGTCGTAGTTCTCATCGTGCTCGTAAGTGTACACTAAGATTTTAGAGCCCGATACTTTAATAAGCTCGTCGTCTACGGCGTTGAAAAGATTTATATCAGGGTTATTTAAATCAAATAGATTGAGAGACCCGTCCGTGTCATCCGCCGGAACTATATTATGATTAAACTCCGAAATCTTTCGGCTAGCCATTACTTCTCTCCCATTGCCTCAACCATTTTCGTCATCTGCGAAGTCAGATGTTCTATTTGAAGTTGGATAAGTTTGATATTGGTGTTGTTCTCTTGGAGAGTTGAGTTCATATGCTCCATCCGAACTTCTAACTTTTCAATCGTATTTTTATTGTTTTCGATTTTTTCCAAGTTAGCCGTCACTCCCGCTTGAAGAGAGAAGAAGAAAAACATAACTAAAATCAAAGGAGCCAATACGCTGATAACGGATTGAGTTCTTGTTAGGTTTAGATTTTGTAAGTCTTTCACTATGCGTCCCTCGAAGCTCTCGCTAAATCTCTTCGTGCGGTCTTTAATCTATTTGTAGCTTCTCTGCCAACACGAGATATTCTGTTTCTTTTATTTTTTTCTAGTTCCGTCTCTTTCGTTTTTTCCGCTTGCTTTATATCTGCTCTTCTAGCACGTATAGAAACTCTTGTGTCTTTATTGACCTTTTTAAGCTCAGCCTTTTGTTGGCTTGCGACTTTGTTAGCGATATCCAACCTTTTCTTCTTATCCCCTTTAATGTGGATTACGCGGTCAAGAGCACCTCTAATTTGTTTTCGTGCCGTTTGTTTCTTCTCTTTATCTTCTTTTCTACGGTCGGCACCGGAAACTTCCTCTTCGCCTTGAGTGGCTTCGTGCATAGACCTTTTACGTTCAATACGACCTAAGTACTCTCGACGGTTCTTGATTCCTTTCCCCAATAAAGCTTTTTTAGTTTTAGCAGCAGTGTTTCTCTTATCGCCTTCTTTCTCATTGCGTCTCTCTTTTTTAAGGTGGACACTTAATTCCGGGTTTGCGCCATATTCAGCGTTGACAGCTTTTTCGATACCTCCAGCCTTTTTGATTAGAGCGTCGCCTTTACGCTTCAAGCGCTTCTTGCTTCCCGAACCCTCAGTATAAACTTTATCACCCACATAAGTAGAACCCATCTCATCAGCAGCTGCGTTTAATGCGTCCTTGTTTTTAAATTTATGCTTAAGGGAGTCCTTCTGTTGTTGGGTAAGTTCCCTACCTCTCCTCAAACGCTTTAAAGCCTTCTTGGCAGTTTTCTTTCCAGGACCTCGGGGTTCATCGTGACCTCCAAGCTTTTTACCTTTTCTTAACTTATACTTAAGTCTGTTCAAACCATCCTCTTGACTACGACTAGCGTTGTCCTCAGCCTGCTTTAGCTCAGGGTTCTGTGCGGGGTTTGAGCCTCGCTTCACGGCGCTGTCAACCTTGGCTAACTTCCGATTTTCACCGGAAGAGGTTTCATTGAGGTAGTTTTTAAAATTCATGGTTACTTAATTGTTTTGTGCACGATATCGGACATAAGCTCTACAGGGTCTTTTGGCTCTTTGGTATCGACCACCGTCTTCAAGATAGATGCTAGCTGGGTAACAACCAGTGTAATCAATGTCGCGGCAACCGCGATAGAGTCAGTGTCTAACATAGACATAGAGAAGAGGAACGCAATCGTGCATGTACACAAATATAGTGCTCCAAATACCGCCAGGTGTTTTCCGGCTTTTTCCTTTGCACTTTCTCTAGCTTTAATGTTATCAATGTTCCCTTTTAGCTCGGCTTCACGTAATCTAATTTCCCCGTTGATTTCCGCTTTACGTAGTGCGATAGCCTCTTTAGTCGAACCAAGAAGTTGTGCTTCCTTAGCTCCTCTATCACCGTTGTGCTCAGGAGAAGGGTTTTTACTCTTTTCAACATTTACCACATCAGGAAAGCCTTCAGGCTTCTCAAAATAATCATCTATTTCTTTTTTAGTCATTGGGTTTTTATCCATATTATTGTCGTGTGTGTAAAAATAAAGGCGGGAGCTAATTTATATAGTCTCCCATATTTTGATTACTCACAAATTAGATGTTTACACGGGGAGCATCGTCTTTGTCTCCGCTCGACGACGCGCAGCGGATGGCACTTAATATAGCCGCGCCGTTGGAGGATTTCCTGTAAATGTGTTGGGCAAAGCCTTTCGCCAAGTCAGCGCCGAAGCCAGTGTCACTAGTGCCAGTTGGTGCTATTGACCTGCCGTATGACTGAACCTTACCCTCGATTTCAAGCCCGCATTTTTCATGATATTCACTCATGAGGACGGTGTCGTCCCAAGCCCCTGGCTCCTCCATGTCCACCCACCTCCAGTCCAACGAGTTAAGAAACTTCCGAATGTCCGTCGGGTGATTGCCACAAGGCGGCAATTTTACGGAGTCGTTGTGGCTAAAAGCCGTAAATGTACCCTTAATCTTAGTAATTACGTCGTCAGCAAAACACGCCGCTCCATCATCAGGGTCGAGAATCGGGCCAGACTGGCAGTTAAACCCCGTGGGAATCCAGAACTCATGCTCGTAAGTCGTGCCCACAAGGTCACCAGAATTGACGCCAGCAGAATTAGTAAGGGTCCCACCCATAACCCCATCGCCACCAAATATGTCCAAACATGCGCATGTAAGCTCCTGACCTCCGTCATAGGAGACTGCGTACTGGGTGTAGTCTCCATTCGTCAGCGATGGTCTCACGCTCGTAAACCTAAGTTTCATCCAACTCGTCACGAGTACGCAACAACTTTTTTTAGAGGTATACCCCATTATATGTTACTTGAGCCTCCCCGGCTTTGCGCGTACCACCACTCCGGGGGGCCACAGTCAGTGGCTAAAAACGTGCCGCTCATGGAGTTCACCAAGCTATCCATGCCTTGCGCTAATGCCTTCCCAAAGGTATTGTCCCCGCTATACCATTGGAAGGTATCGAAAAGTTTCTTCATAGTGAGTTTGGAACCACAGCTTCTTAAAATCCCATCTAGTTCCCACTCCTTGCCATCCCACTTCATAGAATTAATGAGGTCAAATGCCGTAATAGACCTGTCACATTCACCCCCTAGGCTTATCCAGGTGCGTGGGAAAAACATTGGACGTGTAATATTCAACACGCCTTCGGCCTTGCCAATGCAGGGCATAGTGGGGTAGTAACACTCCTTCCCAGTAGAAAGCTCCGTAAAAAAACGAAAATAGCCGTGGTCTCCATCACTACCCAAGTAGCCGCGGCCACCACCAAGGCGGGGCTTGCGCAATATCGTGCTACATTTGCACTTGCACCACCACTGCCCGTCTATCCTAGTCTGAGCTAGGAACCCGTGCATCGAGGGCTTGACGCTAGGAAAGCTTATCTTTACCACTATGTCAATCTCAAGATAGCATTCCTCCCTGTCGCTACTCCTAGACCCAGACACTAGATTACTAGGTCATCTCGCCAGTTCGGCAGCCCAGTGGTGGCACTATAGTGCCCATTAACCATACCCCCGGTTAGGAACGTGCTAATAATCTGTGATATAGTATTTGAAGCCGCGACACCCCCATCAAGACCATCTATAACTCGCGAGCTGTAAATAGGGTGTACTACCTGGGCAAGATTGGTTGACTCGTAGCCAGCCGCATCCCCTGTTTTCTTTACTCTCGTGTGGACGGCTACCTGGTCCGCGAAAACAATACCAGAGCCTCCTAAACCAAACGTCGCAGCATCCGTGGCACTGAAAGAATATATCTGCTGCTCATAGACGCCGGGAGGCGCGCTTGCGTTGTAGTTATAGATATTAGAACGGTCCCAAGCTTCTCCCTCAACAATCTCAATACCAGAGACAGTCTCGCAAGTTGTAGGCGGCCAAGCAGTGCTCGCTTTTCCGTAAGTGATTATTCGGTAGGTGAACCAAGCGCTTTGCTCAAATCGAAGTAGCTCATAAGATGTACCTGATGCGACGAAGGGGGTTCCAGTTACGGACCCCACGGTTCCGGATGCGTTCATTTTAACCATAGTTCTAAGTTATATAGATTTAGGCGCCGGAGTTCTTCGCGATTTTTTTAGGCATTCGAAAAAATTTTATTGCCAAAAAAAGAATTAGCTTTTAGAGTTCTTTCTTCTGTAATTGCTTCTTTCTGCTTTACCCGCCAAATTGCTTGTTTGCCTTGTGGTTTCCATGTCCACTTGACCTCTAAAGGCGGCGTCTAAATCACCCTTCCGAGTACCCTGTCCGCCCCCTTTCCGTTTGCGGTGCCGGTCATGTACTGCGTGAATACCGGCTTCGTCTCTTTCTTTCTTTGAACTTCTCGACTTAGCGTATTTACCTCGTTGGATGTCGCCGGAAAGCTCTGATTTTTGCGCCATCTTATCTAAATCTCTACTTCGCACCCCTTGACCTCGACCACCATGTGCTTTTCCCCCTTCACCTTTTCTTATCTTCTTAAGGTCACGAGCCAAATTGACACGTTTACGGGAAGGTTTACCTTTCTCACCTCGTTTGAGTCCCGTGTATTCTTTGTAGTCGCGTTCGAATAAATTTAGAGTTCCTTTTTTCCACATATATTATTTAGTATTTTTTTTTGGGAGTCCCTTAAAAAAATAGGAGTCCCTTATTAAGATTCATCATACTGATATATGGCGCCTAGGGGGTTCTCAGGAGTCCCACTCGGTTAAACTTCTCCGCTCGCCCCAAAAGAAATACCATTTAGTGCTTGACAGGGGCTGTGCGCAATGGTATAATATAGGCAATGAAACGAATCGCTAACCACCCAATTCCCACGCACGTCGCAAAGCGTCATGACCTCTCTATACTCTTAGGCAAGGCTTTTGCTATGTCCTACGCTATCCATACCCATTGTGAGCAAACTACACAACTCTTGGATATTTATCGTGAGTCTCGCCGTATGGTAGACCATCAGCCCTCTACAGGTAAACGTTATGGTGCGTGGCAAGCACACAACGCAACTCAAGGACAAGGATAATGCTCAAGCCTCCCAACCCTAACAAGCCTATGTTCCAAATAGTGCCAGACCTCGTAAAGAGGATAGATGCGTGGGTTTGTGTCACTTGTCCTAATCCTATCCTAGATATGGACTTCAGAGACGAAATCTCTATAAAAGAGTATGGTGTTAGTGGAATGTGCCAAGAATGCCAAGATAGAGTGTTTGGTGAGCCTGAGGAAGAGGACGACTTCCAAGACTGGTAACTGTCATTTTGGCAGGTGCCTGCACGCCCACGAAACTTTGCGACATCCTAGAAGTTTCCCCATTTTTTACTTGACGTAGCCTATCCGCAATGTTATAATATGTACATAATGAAAAACCTAATCAACCTAAATTCAATCCGTGTCGATGGTGTCGATATGGAAGACGCTTTCGATTTCTGCGATGCTTTCGCTTGCTCTGGCGAGCGTGAGGATGGCACTCCTCTTACTGACCAAGAACTTGAAGATTTCACCGACTCAGACTTGGGTCGCAGTTTGGTCTACAAATTGGCTTGCGAGTCTGTAAACTCCTAAAGGGCAATGAAAGACACCACCGAAACATACAACGCTTCTCGCATCAATATGCGAAAAGGCTACGAGATTCCTCACGATACGTTTATAATGGACGCTGTGATTGAAGCCTCAGAGGACGAGATGGCTATGGCTATGTTCTTAGTCCTAGGCGACCCTCCAGCATCGCTTGAGCCTGTGGACATCGCCGATGTGAGCGTATTATGCTCTGTCCTCCCTTTCCTTAAAGAACACGGAATTCGTGAGATTCATAGGATTGTGGATATGCCTATCGCTATGTTCCAACGGTGGAATCAGTCTATGGACAACGCAATAAAGCGAGGTTTGGTTGATGAGGACGTTGGCATCTCAAAGAATGATTTTGAGGGCATGATGAACGGCTAGGATTTCATTAGTGGTTATGGGCTTCCACTCCAAAAAAAGCCTACCCCCATTTTTACTGTCATTTTGGCAGTCGCCTGCACCCCCGCGAAACTTTGCGACATCCTAGAAGTTTTATTGTTTTTTACTTGACAGGAGGCTTCGGCGATGATATAATATGTATAATGAAATCAATCAACTACTATGATTCTTCTTACTCGCCTAATGAGGCGTGTGAGGCTTCCGATATTCCTAATTGTGGGGCTTGCTATGATGACGGTCTAATTGACGGTCAAATATATTGCGACTGTCCTCAAGGGTATAAGGCAATGGACAAGGCTGTGGAAGATGTCGATGATGTCTGCGATGGCTCTGACCCTTATTTTGATTCATTTGATATGTAGATTGATTGATTATATCTCGCTAACCTCACGGCGTGTAAAGTAAATTAGGGAGGGAGTTTTTCTAGGGTTTCTCACAAAAAACCCTGCCATTTTGGCAGTTGGGGTGCACCCCGCTTTGCGACATCCTAGGAAATAAATGTGGTTTTTTGCTTGACGTGGGGCGTTGGCATTGTTATAATATGTATAATGAAATCGAACGCCACACCTAAAATATCAAATGCCTCTAAAATGCCTTGTAAATCATGGTCGCTTCCTGCGTGGGAGTCATGCCCAAGTGCTAGAAAGTCTGACGGTAAGCCTGTCGATGCTTGTAATTATTGCTATGCCTTAACGGGGGCTTATCGCTTTCCTGCGACTATCGCAAGCCGAAAGCATAATATGGAAGATTGGAAATGCGATGATTGGGTTTCCGTTATGGTTAAGAAAATAGGCAAGGCTAAGTATTTTCGTTGGTTTGATAGT